>Ga0056131_1000271_pt1 | contig 11826 bp, 11 predicted proteins | sample WorMetLIZISLAND1_2_FD_67480 | JGI IMG/M metagenome (GOLD analysis project Ga0056131, IMG submission 67480) | Marine gutless worms symbiont microbial communities from Max Planck institute for Marine Microbiology, Germany - Olavius clavatus LIZARD... ...
TTTCGCGCACTTAAAAATTTCTCCGCTGAAGAGATATAGACGACGTTCAGCGGTGAACCCCGTCCTATAGGATAATGATAAGGGGTTTACCGCGGATGTTTCGGCTAATAAGCATGCTATGAACTCCAGTTGCAGTGCTGCTCTTTCTGTCAGAGTTTGTTTTATTGGCCTTTATCCCGAGCTAATTCTGATATTTCAATGATTGCCCCAATTCACTAGGAATATGATATAACAATTTCTTCTGACAGACGAGCTGAATCAGCCAGCCTTGTAGTTGCTGCCACACCTGGTGCCAAGGACCTGTTGTTTTGAAACTATTAAGTTCACTTACAGTTTTACTGCAGTTGAAAGCTGAAAGCACCGGTGCAGATGTGTTAATGTAATGCTGAAATTTGTCGTTTTTCATCTCGCCAGTTCATTTTATTGTGCACAAGTTTATAAAGTCACAGTTTAGTCGTGGCTTTTCATTAATCATCGCATTTGACTGTCTGTACTTACTGATACTAAGCCGCAGATATGCTAACGTCTACAGAATGCACTGGATCTGTCAGTACCTGCGAATAGTTCACTAGTCGAGAATCGTAAAACGGCCTGGATTCAACTGGGTGGTCATGCCGGTACATACCTACCTACTTATGTTTATATTTGTTTAGATTATTCGATCAGGAACTGATCTCCTATCATTACTTGTCTTGTTCTTGTTTTTGTTCTTATTATCCTTTTTGTTGGGGTGGCCCTCTTTAAAACTGTTTCAAATCGGTTCAGGATGAAATTTGGTGTGATTGTTCATCAAGCAAATGCACATCGATTGACGGAGTCGAATTTTCGATATAGCGTCATACTTTTAAGATGGCGGCCATGTCATCATTTCATGCAGAAAAGTGCTGCCATCTGGTGAATGCACAGTGCACACAGCATCTGCCTGATGCATTATATGCAGTGGCATCTGACAGTTCCCGATTCGTAGTTCATTTGTACTTGTTCTGTTGAACTGACCTGAAGTCCTGAACTCTTCTTTGTCTAACACAGTAAGGCTGTTGTACGTGTGATTTGCTTGTGAGACATGGTGCATTGGTGCTATATATTTAATGTGTTTAAATTGACTGATACATTGTGCTGAATTTAGTTATTTTGGTTTGTGTGATACCAAGATGTTTGATAACGATGGTGACAAAAGAACCACGAAAAAACAAAACTATAGCCCTAACCAAAATCCTCTAAAATAGTTATTGGCAAAGTCCTCAGCCCCTTTGTCCCTGTGTGGCTATGTTCCTGACTTAGTGCCCAGTCCTGACCCTGAGACCCTGACTATAAAATAATAACATTAACACTGACAAATACCTTTAGGCAAACCCATATCCACATCTCAGTGGAGTAAATATCCCTGGCAGTTTTTGCTCAACCCCTATTTTTCTGGGATTACTGCATAGTAGGCCAGGCGCCTTTCATTGCTGACTAAGTGAATTTTGGGCCTTTTTGGGCAGGACTTTTTCAGGCCAAGTGTAAGTAACAACATTAAATAGATAGGTGAAATATAAACTGAGATTAATAATGGTAGTGATGATAACAGTAGCAGAAGCTGTGATAATGGCTAGACATTTTGCAGTCTTTTATCTGCCGCAAAGCTAGCAAATTTATGAGAACATCTTGTTGTTTTTGGGTTGAACACATTCAATATCTGCATGCTTTGTTGACTAAAAATTGATCACGACTTAGACTTGTTTCATGTCTGTTTCTGCGGGCATCTTTGCACCAGCCAGCCCTAAGACGATATGGAAGAGGCAGGCGATCTGTGAAGAGGGTGAAGCTCGTGTTTACCAATCTCTGCTGCATGACTCTGTGTCGTCCGTTATTCCGCAGCTGTACCGTGAGGTTGAATACAATGGAAGCAGTATCCTTCTCACGTTTTAAAAAATGTTTTGTCTGTTTGTCGGCTAGAGCAGTGACCTTCATTAGTCAGTGTTATGGTTGATGGAACTTGTTGTTGCTGTAGTAGTTTCTTTATAGTGGTGTGTTAAATGAACCTGTGATCATTGATTTTGAAATTGCACAGTTGAGCTGTGAATTTTTTTTACATATCCTAACTTGAAAAACACTTGGGTTGATGGTTAATGGAAGTGAGTGGGGTACACAGCCCAAAGTACCTTGTGGGTTCAAATAGTTTGGCCTGTCCTGTGAGGATGCACAGGATGAGGATTGAGGATTACTGGAGACTGAGAATCAAGGGACAACCAGCCAACCGAGGTTGATCTGTAAAGTGGCTGTTAAGTTAAAATGGCATGTGTATGTGTGAGCATTTAGACTTCTTGTGTTTCAATATTTGAGTATAGTCAAATGTATTATATAGTTTTAAGAGCTCCTTTGAAATTTCCTCATATTCCTAACAGAACCAAAAAGTGTTAATCCTTCATATCCTGTGCTCTCAGCAGGTATCAAACCAGCTAAACATTAGAGTAATGCATGTATGTATTTCTCTGCATAGTTTTCACTTTTCATGTGTTACTGTGGTACTGTTGTGTTTTATTTATTGTGTTCTTATTTTTCTGCTGTTTAGCGCATTGGGTAATAAAGGAACATACAGTCGTTATTTGGACACTATATTTTTCTTTATTCCGTCGTGCAGTATTTATTGAGATCGAAGATCTTCTTCAGAATTTCTCTGAACCTAACGTGATGAATATTAAGATGGGAACAAGGTTAACACATCTTTGGATTCTCTCTTGATTTTGTGTCTCAGTACGTGGAATAGAACTTGTTTGCTTAAGGAACTGGAGAGTAGTTTAGCTTTAGAGCAGTTTAGTTTGCAGCATAAAACCAAGCAGAAGAGTTATGAATAAAGGAACTAAATAAAAGAATTACAAGAGTACTAGTATGTTGTCTTTGATGTTTTGTTTTATGCCATTTAGCTACTTTAAAACAAGGTACAAGTGGACATTTTATTGCAGTTATGAGTCAACTGTTGGTCTGTCTAGAGAGTAACTGTCAAGAAGCTTAACAGTTAAAGAAATTATAACAGTGACAGTGATTATATTTAGAACATCTGCAAGCTTTTTTGTTATGAAGATAAGCAAAATTTTTCTTTGATTACTGTGCTTGCAAATTATTTTATGTAGCTTTAACATTCCAGGCATGTTGCATTACTAACTACAGTTGCTGCTACTGCTACTTCTACTAAGGCATTAGGTTACTTTAGGTTAAACTCTGTCCCAAGATGTGAACTGGGAATTGTTGAAACAGGACTTCCTGTGTTGCCCGGCTAACATTGTCTGTGTGTCATAGCACTAAGGAGTGATTGAAATTTAGTAAAGTATAGCATCGTATCTGATTTCTATTGAGTGTTTGAAATTAACTACTAAATAATTGATATTTCATGTTTCATGAAAATGTAATCGAAATTTTTCCCCAGTTGTTGCCATCCTAGTCTTAGCAGATTTATAATTTCTGATACAGTTATGGTGAATTTTCAGCCACCGTTGCAGAAGTTGTAGTGGAAGGCTATAAGCTATTGTGTGTTACTGTTACAACCAATTTTCGTTCTCCGGAGTTCTCATTAATGTCGTTGCTAGCATTCTGGTGTGATGTTTTTGCAGGACGTTCCTAGAGTCGGAAGTGACTAATGAGAAACTTCGAGGTGATCTGTATGATAAGATGGTGAAGATTGATCGGTGTGCCCCGATGGCAGATGAGCATGCACGTCAGGCTGTCACCAAACTGAGATATATGCAGGTAGCATGTCCAGTTTGTATTTGCAACTCTAAAATGTCCACACATTGCTTTAACTCTTTCGTTGCCGCGGAAATCACAGTTTCCACTCTTTAAGGTGTCGGACTCACAATTGGAGAGGTTGCTAGTTCAACTCACGGCCATTTCACCATCAAATAATTATTCTGGGCTAGTTGTTCACATGCATGTGCCTCTGTCACCAAGCAGTGTAATTTGGTATTGGCAAAAGGGCCGAGATACTCTCTGGCTGGTAAAGTAAATCTCAGGCCTGGCAGACGGTAATGACAGGCTTGACAGCCTATTGCCGGGTTCATGACTGTGTCACTTACGGGCTGACTGCCACAACTGGCATGACCAAACCCAAACAGTCATAGGGACTAGCATTATTTTTTAAATGTACAGCAACACATATATCCTCCCCATCATGTTGTACACATCGGAATGCTGGACAGTCAACAAAGCAGACATACTTCGAATTGACGCACTGGACCAGTGGTGCCTGCGAAGAATTCTTGGCTTCAAATGGTCGGATCTCGTGAGAAATGAAGATGTCCGTCATGCCTCTCTCTGTTTGGCCATATAGCCCGAATGAATGAGTCGACGGATGCCAGCTGTATCCTCTTCGAACCATCGTTAGAGGTCTGGAGGAAACCTCGCGGACGGCCACGCAATTCCTGGGTCCGGACTGTTACTAACGACCTGGCAAACTCCTACACTGGGCTTCCGGAAGCAAGAGAGGATGCTTAGTACCGGGTCTACTGGAGGATGTTTACGAAGCATAGCGCAACGCACTCATAGTGGTGCATGCTCATATTGGATTGGACAGCAACAGTATTTCACCAACAAGTGACATTCTTGCTTCATAAATGTGCCATATGAATGGAGACTATGAAATTGGCACACAGGCCCTCGATTTGGTGGACACATTTGGTACAGTTGGGAAAAGACTGGCAGGATTCTCAGACACTGTTCACATGTTTGCTCTACCAAATGTGACAGTCTACCCATCAACGGCCAGTGTACCAATCAGTATATTGCTCTATGATGATTTTTTGCTTATTTCCATTTGAGATTTAACACTTGAAGTTAACTTCAACAATGAAATGTTGTAAGCAGATGGAATGGATGCTGCTGGATGGAATGTTTCAGTAGCACTGATGTTTTTTTGTAGTTCAGAGAAGCCACGACATCGTCAACAACTCTTGGATTTCGCATTGATGCTATCCATGTATGTTTCTCTTTGTCACTTAACTGTAAAGGTTCATGGACACTTGATAGTAGTAATCTATAATAACGATATTAATAACAGTTGTGCTCTCTGTCTCTCTGACGTTTGGTTCACAGGCTTTCCATTCTATTTCCCTATATGCATGTATTTGCATCAAATTTCTGCATTCACTTGCCATCTGAAGACACACTGTCAGTCAGTCTATGCATCCCAATAGCGCATGCTCCACAACGTGTGCACAGATAAGGCAGCATTTCTGCTTTTTGTGAAGAATTGATGTGTGCATGAAATAATTACTGCATTAATAATAACTGGCTTTTTGTTATTTGCCTTGCAATAGATCTCTTGGCTTTTGCTGTCATCATGCGTGCATTGTTTGTTTAGATGGCACTGCAGACAAGTAATAGGGACTTCAAAGATGTGGCAACCAAGCAACAGGTTGGTTTTAGATGATGTGTTAAGTTTCACTCAGAAGCTGCTGTTAGTGAGCTTGTTGACATTGGACTGACCGATTTTGTTAACTGTTTCTTCAATATTCAGGCAAGTTTCGTTATGCTGGGTCATGCCTGCCACACACCTTAAGCTAAAAACCACATACATTCATACTTAGTAGCAATATGTAGTTTTTTTTCTGTGTAATTTTTGTTGTCCTTTCAGTGCTTTCTTACTCAGGAGTAAGTAAGCACTGACATGAAGGGCAGCTAGCCTGTAAAGTTCTGCTCCAGTTACTTCTGGGGACTGGGCTAACCTGGAGTAACTTCTGAAAATAATCCTATTAACCAGAAGCCATAAGTAATAGTATCAGTACTTGTAGTGAAAAGTAATCTTAGTCATCCATTTCTATGTGATTGGTTGGTTTCCATGACAAATTGATCCTCTGTCAGTTACAATGATGATGTGCACTGTAACAGTGTAACTTGCTATTGCTGTTTTTGATTTCTGTGGTTTTAACTAGCCATTTTAAGAGAATTGTTGGTGCAGTCCTTGCAATGTGACATCCTCGAAACTACAGTTCAGTTTTTGCTTGTTGACAGTTGCTGTTACTTCCTATATATTGTTTGGTAGGTGGCTGACACAATAAACAAGTTTATTGGTGGCCGAGAACTCATCTGTGAGAAGCTTTTGTCTCGCATCATAGAGATACGCCGCTGTTTTTCCGAGTCGGCATATTTTCGACATCACGAGGTACTCAGACTACCAATAATGATATATGTGTGTAAACCTGAACGTGCTTTTGACCAGTTGGATATGTAAGCATGACTTCAGAACCAACTCTGCGCCAAAATCATGTTTAGTTTTTAGCGTGCTATATGTCGTCACCCGTCTGTCTCTCCGTCCGTTCATCTGTCCGTCATACGGGTGGATCAATCAAAGACAGTTGCAGTCAGGATCATGCAACTTTCACCACAAGTAGCCCCATGACTCTAGTTTCCTCATGGTTAACTTGACCGCGAAATTCCAAAAGGAAAGGAACATAGGGAGCAGGGGCGCTGAATGCAGAGGGTAGGAAAAATACGCAATTTTCGGCCAATAAGTCACTGTATCTCAGAAACGGTACAAGATAGGACCAAAGTTACTATTAATGAGTAACAGGAAGTAGCATATGCACTTTCAATTGGTACCAAAGTCATCAACCTTGGATAACCTTAAACTGCTATAAGTTCAAATTTTCTTGGAATTTTGCGCAACTTCGCATGTTTGGGAGCCAACAACTGCTAAATGAATGCAGATAGACCCATACTATCAGCAGCAATGATTCTAGTTTCAGGAAATATAAGGTGTATGGTTGCAGATATTCGCGGGGATTCCTCTGGGCGGGCAGTGTCAGGCAGTCAGGACCAGATATTGATATACATTACTGCAAAGAAATGATACTGCGGCCTTTGTGCTGGGATGAAACGTTGGGTTAACAATCAGACATTTGTAAAGATGACGAGTATATCGTCAGCTGCTGACCCATCAGAAATACTGACGCGTTATCTGTGTTTCTGTATGCCTCAGTGTGTCTATGTATGTCCACTTGTGTCTGTGTCAGTTGATAGGTAGTTCTCTGCTGCTGCTATACGATGAGTGCAACCGTGCAAACGTGTGGATGATCGACTTTGCCAAGACATGCTTAGTTCCCGATCATATTCTCACCCATCGTGATGCCTGGCACCTCGGAAACCATGAAGAGGGCTATCTCACTGGTCTTGACAATCTTGTTGCTGTAAGTCCTGTTTCATCCATTGCTTATCTAGAGACATTCTTATGCATCATAATTGTCTTCGTGCTGATGTTTGTAGTGCATATACTACGTTCATCCATTTGCTGGACTTCGTGAGTGCCCAACACCTTATTCACAGCTGCCCATATCCTACATGTCAATGTCAATGTCAGTTTGAATTTGTAGAGATCGATTATTGCAATCTGTAGAGAGCAAAAGTGCCGTCTTCTGCTGTTGCTTCAAACAGTTGAAACTCAATGCCGGATCCCACAGACCATCTGACCCTCCCTAACATTACAGTGCAGACACTCCACATTAGCGTCCTCGCATACATATACATACATATGTGGTACATATACATACATGTGTGGTACATGTGCAGATATTCCAGTTGTTGCTCATTGCAGTGAACATCCACATGAAAATTGCTCTGTGAAATTTTAGTGAAAAACTAATGGTATAATTTTGGGCCCTCATAGGCCCTCAGGCTCTCCCACAATGTGGGGTCAGTTGTAGGATTAGGACGATAGTCCCATCGTACTATCGTATCGGCCGATAGTCGGACTATCGGACGACAATCGCTCCGGTCGATTGTTTCAGACTGATAGTTTTCCGATAGTGCGATTGTGCTGCCATCTTACTGTGATGCAATGACAGATCGTTGGCAGCCGGTCGACCCAGCCAGCGGCCAGCTGACAGTCATGAAGCGTAATCTGAACACTGCTCTGCCGGTGACTGTGCTCTGTGTGGGATGGGACGTTGGCTGCAGCAGCTGGGAGATTTACAATTAAAGTTGTTCATTGATCTGCCATCTCACATTAATGACCTTCTGAAACTATCGGAGCGCTATCGCATCGGCCGATTGTTTTGACCGATACTATCGACTATCGGATTTTCACACAATCGTCCTAACCCTAGTCAGTAGTTACGCTCCACGTGTTCTTCTGCTGTTGCTTTTGAGTTTTCTTTTAACTACAACTTTGGAATTACAGGGAAAACCTGGCATGACTGCACTACCCCATTATTGCAGTAATTGGCATCAACAGCTGCACAGCGAGGGGTGAAATTTGCTCAGTGCATCACTTTGAATAGTTTTTGTTTTACATGTTCAGGTGATGGAAGAGATACTGCAGCAAATACAGCATCACAGAAACCCTGTCCGGTGACTGTTGATTGTGCCTTTGAGCTCAGCTGGCATTTACTTATTTATCAAAGATAGCATCAAATATACACTGGCCAATGCAGCTGTTACTTTGTCAAGCTAGACATCACTTAATTCTTGGACAGCACTCGAGAGAGTGCAGACCTTTGCCAAGGAAGGAGGAAAAATTCCATTATGCAAATAAACGTTATTTGAGTTGATTGAAAAGCCTTACAATGCATTGTTTGTCCAGTTTTATGCATAGTTAGTCAATTTTTGGGTATTTTATGTTTTTATTTTTGTATTTGGCAAAACTCTGACAACATCGGAGAACATGTTGTCCCTGTGCTTAGTGGTGGCTTGTTGCTGCTGCTCTTTGTTAGTGCAGTTCCGTGCATAACAAGTGCAGCAGTTTTGGCCATAATGCATACCATTTTTGTCTCAGCGGGTTTCAAGTGGTTCTGAAATCAAATCATTTCTTTCAAAAGGACAACCCATTCCCCAAATTTCTTGAAAATCCATCCATGAGTTTTTGAGAGTTTTCCAACAGACAAACAAATTGAGGCAGAAACGTAACCTGCTTATCAGAGGTACCTACAGCTTTTCTGGTGTTGTCATTTGAAAATGTTCTGCCCTGACAAATATTATATGAACAACAACAGACACTGAAGTGAGCAATCAGATGTATGTGTGCACAATTTTGGCCACAGGGGGTTGGGAGAAATTGTTTTAAATCTTAAAAACAGCAGCCGTACTCAGTGGTAAAGATAATAAGCTCACATCCAGCTCACCTGGGTTCTATTACCACTATTGTTGTTTACGTCATTAAAGGAATCTGTTCAAAAGTCATTTCCGTGCGTCCTCCTGTACACGTGGGAATGCCCAAGCCATCAAACAATGGATGCATGACTTTAAAGGCACATTTTTAGAAGACTCAAAAGCAAATTTTTTAAGCCAAGCGACTTGTTTCATTTCTTTTCTGTTTTATACTAATGATGACTGGCAGTGAGATCAACAGCCAGATGTGTCTTCACAAAATTTATTAACTATATGTTATATTTTGTTAGTGTTCTGCGTTACTGGCATTTTGTAGCTTATATATAATTTGTTTTTTTTTGTTGTGAACCAAGTTCAAGTTACATGTCGTGTTAGTTAGATTTATATTTGTTAATTTTGTCACCACTTTGTGTTGTTACTGTTCTCAGTGGATGTTTCCACTCATTTTTTACAGTATAAATGTATAAATAGTCCTTAGTTGTGCATCTTATTACCGATGAAGCATTTGTTTTTCTTCCATTTGTACTTTATGCCGGAAATTGTGTTTGTTTTTCACTGTATGTTGTTCACAGTTAGTGGAAAGTGTTGTCTGTATTTGGTATGTAGGAAAAATCATTTTAATTGATGTTGCTGGTTTTAACGTTTGAAACATTGCTTGTGGCAGTTGTGGATGGAAGCACCAGGTGTACTATATAAACATGTTTACATAGTACACCTGTCGGTGACCAGTGCACCATTAATATTGCTGTTAAAGAGTGCGGTCTACTGTCTGCCTTCCAGGTCAAGGTCACTTGGCTTCAGGCCAATAACGCAATGCTACCTCTATCAAAGAATATATATCTTATTGGTTCTGCAGAATCAGGCCATCAGTGTGGATGTGTTTGAAGTTTGCTTACATCTCCATAATGACACAATTACGGTGTCAAAATCCATATTAAGCACATAGCCTTTAGTAACCTTTTGAAGGAAAATACAGTTATCGGTATTGTATTTTGCTTGCGTCATGCAATAATTTCTGGAATTAATTGCTGTCAATTTTCTGACGGTGCTGTTATTTGGTACCATTTGTTTCTAGAGCTTTGATGCTGCTATTTGGGTGACAGGGCAGGACATCTGACCAGCAAAAGTACTGCCACACCGGTTCCCAAAAGTATACTTTTGGACACAGACTCAACATGGCATAGGTCCAGAAAATTGTGCAGTTAAGCAAGAACCCGAGGGTGTTTGTATCTGTATAGTAAAGTGGTTTTTCCATGGCACCAATTATCACATTTGCTTCCTGTTGGATTAGTTAGTAGCTAACTGCCAACTTGCTCTTCTTTCACCAACTGAAGACTTCGGCAGAGCATGCTTCGTCAGCACGCTTGTGACTGTTATTAGAGTTACAGCAGGCCAATATCTTTACCATACATGTATACATAAAAATTATGTAGGCGTTGGTATTTTGTATTCATTTTTATCATTCTGTACTCACTGTAAGTAATGATGATGATGATGATAAAAATAATTATAATCATAACAATAATAATAATAATTAGAGCACGTTCTCTGTTACACGACTGTTGTTTATGCTGAGGTATTTTCCTCATTAAAGCAAATAAACATGATGTGATGAAAATAGCATGTTGCTCACTTGCACTGCTACGGCTCAGCTGGTTTGTTGGAAATCTTGCATTCTCTGTTCATGCTTTGTTGCTTGAATTGCAAACAGCGCACAAAAATATCCCTCATATTTTGTTGAAATCCTGAAGAGGTTTTAAGAGATACCTGAAGGATATGTGCACACATTGTGCTCATCTCACTGGTTGCCGTCAGATGTGGTCTGGATGTAAAAAGCAGCCGTGGCATTCCAAGTCGTCTCAGTTTTTAGCTGATCGTACTACATGCATTATGATTGGTATGATAATGTGTGACACTGTGCACAGTGGCTAAACAATACATGCCACATCCTACAGCAAGTGTCTACAAGTAAATAGGAAGTGCCTACAAGATTCTACAACTTTCAACCCTCTACGCAGACCCTAAACTCCCCACCTCTTGCACCATAGACATTGATGCCATCTGGCAAATAAATCAGAAACATTATTATTACGACTGTTACTTTTGTGCGGGATATGTTATTTCTAGTCTGTATTCGCATTAGTCTTTGGATCTGTGTTTAACTCTTGTATGTGTCATTGATGATAATGGTAGCAATGTTATCAGTGGTTTTATTGTTATGACTACTGTAGACATTGTAACTCGTGAGTTTAAATTAATCATTAAATACTTGTACAGAGTTGTATATTTAGTCATACATGTATAATGTTCTGTCATATTATGTATATGTTGTCTGCTTTATGGAATACTACAGTTGGCTCAAAAAATAAGCTGTTGATTTTATGCGGATATGTCAGTGAAAACTGAGAAGGCCGGAGGAATGTGAACAAATATGAACAACTACAGAGAAAATAAAGCATTGTCCGACATTTTCACAGTGAAACATTTTTGTCAGTATTTTCTACGTTTAAACATTCTGCGACTGAAAGCAGTCAGTATAGGAAAAATTATTGCTAAGCAAACATGAATGAGCTTGGCAAAATTTATGAAAACACCTATTTGAAAAGATGTCAAGACATCGTTACAGTGTGTAACACGATAGAATATACCGATACACAAATAGGACACAGATCATGTTGTTATTTTTGTGATCATATAAATGGTCCTACATATACAGGGTGCGGCAAATAAAAGTAATCCCCTGCCGTGTTT
>Ga0056131_1000272_pt1 | contig 11825 bp, 8 predicted proteins | sample WorMetLIZISLAND1_2_FD_67480 | JGI IMG/M metagenome (GOLD analysis project Ga0056131, IMG submission 67480) | Marine gutless worms symbiont microbial communities from Max Planck institute for Marine Microbiology, Germany - Olavius clavatus LIZARD... ...
ATCAACCACTGCCGCGGCAATCGCACTACGACTGCTGCGACCCGCCGATCGCAGATGACGCGGCACGCAGCATTCCAGCAATATGGCGTCGGCGTCGTCGCATTGTGACGTTTCCTGACGTGTCACGCAGCCGTCTTCCCGCGGATATATCTCTGGCACTGTCTTTCGCGATCGTCGTCGGCGAGCATTCCCGAGTCGGTCGCACCGGCAGGACGGTTGCTTATTTGTCGTCTTACCTGTTTGCGTCACCGAACACTGGCGCACTTGTAAGCACCTCGTGTGTGGTGCCCGCACAACGGCGCCGCGTTATCATGTTACACGTCGAGTACCAGCTGTCGCCGTCGTCATCACCGTGACGTCATCGGACGATGTCGCTCGGCGCAAAACCGACCACATCATCGTTGCAAAGACGCGACTCTGGATACGGTATCATGACGTGGAGCAACGTGTAGCTGATGGAGATGTTTAGCTGAATTAACCAGGCGTCGTAAGACATGCCGACGGTATGTCTTACAGCGCCTGGTTAATTCACATATCCGTCAGCTATACGTGTTGCTCTACGTCAAAATCTAGCAGGCTTTTATTCGTGATTTAACATGTGGAGCTGTGAAGGTGGGGTGCATTTCCATCCCTCCCCTTCTCTCATTTCACCAATTCTCCCTTGTCAGATCCCTTTTCAGTGCAGCCACGCGGAGTCTGGAGGAAGCTGTAATGTCCAGCGTGTGCGTGTTCGCACGAAAACCAGTGGACAGAATATAGGCTATACAATTTTATTCACCGTAAGGTAGCAACAACAGTATAAAGCAATGGAAACTAAAACAGAAGAAGAGACAAAAGGTTAAATTTTAAATGTATTTTGACACCGTTTGTACAAAAATAATACACTTACGCTATAAATTGTGAAGGAATTTTGTGACTAAAATGACTACCGACGGTCGAATGTTAGGCCTATGTGCTAAAAGCGTAATCGACCGCTTCACAAAATGTGTTTTGATTGGCCGATTGACTGATGCATCGATTTATTGATTATCGATTGGCTGACGACTAGGCCTACAGTAACTGAGATAACACCTTCATATCATGAGCCACTATACCGGTATAAGCCTAGGTCTAGTTGGTATGTGGAAGACCTTAATTCCTTTACCTTTAATTTATACAGTCTGGATAAACCCAAATAGGGCCTGTAATGCGGCAGCGAGGGACATGGGAAGTTATCCCTTCGTTTAAACGTTTCATGTTCGAAACAGGTCAGTGATAATTTCCATTTTTTAAATATTTTTCTTCGGCGTTTCAGTGATAAATATTGTAATGAAACACCTTGAAAATAATTTTGTTTCTTGTTATCAGATTGATAATTGCTACGCTGAAAAGACCTTTGTTTAGCCTGTAGTACATATTGCAACGCCGGCCTACATGTAGGCCTACTAGTGTAAACGCGCGACAACGCACACACAAATTAAGAATAACTTACAATCTCAGTGATATGATAAGACATCGACACGATCGTGAAATAAAACTATCATACGATATAAAACACGTTTTGTTATTACAGCAAATTATGTTCATTCGTGATCAAATAGGTGAATAAAAGCAATGTGTTCAGTTGACGCAAAAATATTCCCTGACGGGGAATCGAACCCCGGCCGCGGCGGTGAGAGCGCCGAATCCTAACCACTAGACTACCAGGGATTACATAGGACGCAGTTCGGATGCCGACCTCAATGTCTGAACTCACTGCAGCTATACCAATGCCGACTGCACGTGCTGTAGCCAATCAGCGTTTAATTCCAACGGCAAAGGCAAACACGCGAGCCGCTGCAGAGCACCTGCTCTGCAGTGCACTTGCAGTTGCAGTTGCCGCATAGGCCTCTGTACCAGCTACGATCCGTGACTGGAATATAATCTTTTATCAAAGATTACAGAGCTCTATAATCTTTGCTTTTATTAGCGAGTGCATAATCAGTTCAAATAATATAATATTGAACTGTGTTTCAGCTTAGCTTGACTCTCTGTCTGTTTGTGTGTCCGTCTCTCTATGTTCGTCTGTCCTTTCGCCTGTCTATGGATTGTTTCTGAGACAAATAAATGCATGAATGAACGAAAGTGAAAGTACTTGGATTGGAAAATTCATACCTTACTGGTCCACGTAATAATGTTCTAATGTCAAATGTCAAGTGTCAAATTAAATTTGTAGAGCGCATCGACAGTACAACACCCCTAATGAGCTGAATGCACTATCATGCAGAAAAATTGTCGTCTTCAGCTGTCGTCTGAAACTCATTGCCAGATCCCGGATCCCGCAGACCGTCCGGCAGTGAATTCCAGGTCGCTGGGGCAGCGACCGAGAACGCCCGACGACCGTAAGTGTAGAGCCGATAACGTTGAACGGCAAGCAGATGGCGCCTGGCAGAACGGAGATGACGTCGAGTGGCACCAAGTACTGCGGACCCTGGTTTTTTGGTTTTTTTGCTCAGGAAGATTTCGAGTCGGCGTTCTACATCTATACTACAGTAACTCTCTCTAACAGTTTAGAGATAGGACCGTTTGGACACCGGCCTAAATTCTTCAAATCACGGCGTCAAGCCCACTCGACGTCAGTATATAGTGGCGATCAGTTGAGCAATGACGTGTCATTGGGCCAAAGGCTGAATAGACCTGTCACTTAAGTACGGTAGCCTTCGCGTCGACTGTTAGAAAACTGCTAACCAGTCGTTCCAACTTCCGAGCATAGGCCTAAAGTCGACAGCTAGGCCTAGTCGGTCAGTCGTGCAATGTGCTCAGCTGACGTGGCTATAGGCGTTGTGCACTAACATAGGAAGTGAGACTGAAGCAGACTGTGAAGAGGGCAGAAAGGTTAATAGACTTTTAGATGGACACACAAGACGTGACTTGACGCTGCCAGCAAGTTCACCCATTTGACCCTCATTTCATCATTCATCATTTTAATCTCCGGCACCTTGATTTGTCCGCTCTCGGTCGTACGTTGTTCGCCTAGTTTCTTCTTCACAGCAGCAGTTATAAAATATACCTTTTGCTTTTAGTAGACTTTTTTGCATTTTTATTCATAAATTTTTGTTTAGTCGGCTGTTCGGACATTGCTGGCTATAGCGATGAGTGGGTTTGCATTTTTTGCAAACTTGATGCATCCAGCCAAGATAGCCAAAATATGGTATAAATGCCTTTCCGCCTAGAGCATCCTCGCCGTAATAAAAATCACATCTTCAAACAAAGAAATTCCATCAGCCTGTCACACTCTAAAAACAAAATATAGTGCCAACTTTGATAAAATGGCATCAACTTCCTTTTCACGGACAAGATATATGCCAAGTATGGATGGACCAGTCATTCGGTCAAATCGTAGCCCACCCGTTGTCACCCACACAAATTTCGGGCCGGAGTCTGGGCCGCTGTCTCTCTCTAACGCTTGGCGAATTGCTGTTGAGATAAGACTGCATGTACAGTAGCCTGTAGATTTATTTACACTGCTGGTGATGTTCTGTTGCAGACACTTGGAATACGCCGAGGATTGCACAAGCATTTGTTAAGATGGCTGAAAACGGAAGAGCAAAGGTTAAAGAGGTGAATGCATTTTGAAACGTTTAAATGTCTGTGTAATTTGCGTGTGACGAACGACGAACCTGACGTCAGTCTCAGTTACAAAGATGGAAGAATAGGCCTACAACCAACATAAGTAAGTAAGTAAGTAAGTAAGTAAGTGAGCTTCTAAGGCGCCTATAAACAAAAAAGTCGCTATGCGCCGCAGTCTCGCGCAAATAGAAACGTCTTCAGAAGCCGTCTGAACTGTCCTATCTCGACATGTGGCTGACGCAACTCAGCAGGTAAACTGTTCCACAGCCGCGGGCCAGCAACCAAGAAACTGCTGTCGCCAAGGCGCGTTCCTGTAAGCGGAACGATACAAGTGTCGACATCTGCAGACCGCATCGGCGTCGACCAGTGTTTGAGACGAGCTGACAGTCTTCGACCAGATACTGTGCCGTTGTGTTACGCAGCGCCTGACACACGAGGACAGCCAAGAGTGGTGTCAGTACACAACATTTCTATGAATAAAATAACGAGACCAAAATAAAAGCGTTGAAAGGGGTAGAGGGTTATTGAAAAGAAAGACGTAGAAAACGTTTGTGCGTATATGTTTCTGTGCGTGTGACAGCTATTGTCGCGTCACAGCGAGTTGGAGCAGTCGGAGACGAAGGCTCAGGCCGCTCTCATCACTGTATTGTCTCTGACACAGATCACCGAACTCAAACTGTTACTGGACATTGGCCGTCAAGGTCATCGCTTCTACGACTTCGTACTCGCCATGCTGGTCGCTTGCATCTCGCTTGAGATATTCATAGGCATCATCATCATCTACATCGGTAACCTACACTACTACCAGGCCGCCGACGGGTTCGGATTCTGCTACTACGTTCTCAACTGCCTGACCTGCGGCACCCTGAGGTCTCGCCGTCGGGCCGGCCCTGCCGCCTACCTTGCCGCGGCCGGGGGAGGCGGCGTCGGCGGCCGTGGAGGGGTGGAAGCGATGCGGCTGTCGTCGAGCCGGTCGACTGGTCCGCTCGAGGACGTGGATGACATGGGTGGATGCTGTGGAATGGGTGGCGGTCAGCCGTCGCTCGAGTACCGGCTGGAGTCACTCGTTGATCTGGAACGAGCTGACGGTAACATTGAGTTTGCGCGCATCAAAGTCGCCGACGCCAGCGTCAAGATTGCACGCGCCAGTAACTATGTCAAGGTATATTCAAACATCATCAGCAGTACACACTCTAGCTACCACGACCTATTCACTTACTGTCGACCGTGCACTATGAAAAATTTACAACAGTACTCTCGCCGCGGACTTCTGCGCTATAGAGCTGCGCTTATAACTTTGCAAATGAAAAAAATATTTTAATTAATTTCTTTGTTTTTTAGACTGGGCTTAGCTTCTTTTTTGCCGTCTTTATTGTCTGTCTCTGTTCTGTCTCTTCAGCTTAATGTCGTTTGACGTTTGTGGTTGCTTCTCTTGATCGAATGAAGATATTTACGTCCAAGGCTAATACATCGCAAAAGTGATCCGTTCCTTCAGTGCTTTAACGCTGTTGGTTAGATGACATGAATGGCATCCGGGTCGTACAAACTACTGCTTCTTCTTCCGATGGCGGTTAATATAAGTGGATTGGATATAGCCGGAAATACGCTATGGAAAACGTCACTGTCTGCCTCAAAAAGAAGGGCACAATAAGTTTCGGCTTGTCCCTTGAGGACGCTGAGGATAAAAATGACTGGAGACTGAGATCGAGGGGAAACCGGCGAACCCAGGTTTACTTGGAATATAGCAGTTAAACGTGTGTGCGTGCTAATAAAAGTGGTTATTAGGTACAGCGTAGCGATGTCGGTCTGTAGGTGGTCGAGGAAGCGGCCAAGAAAAGTCCCGGCAACGTGGACCTCGACGACGAAGTAACCCGTGCTCGCGAGGACCTCTGTGCCGCGCTGCGTGAGAAGGAGGAAGCTGAGGCCGAGCAGAAGCTTTCCGAGGCACAGCAGCACCACGCGTTCTTCGTCAAAGAACAGCACGAGGACCGGCAGGAACGGATGACGTTCCGGCGCGTGTCGTTCTGGCAGCACATGGCCACCTACCTGCTCTACTTCGTCATGCTGCTAAACGTCTTCATCACGACGTTCGGCATCTCTAGCGGTATGGGTCATCACCGAGACGCCACCGACGCCACTTCTACTGCCACGGCGGTCGCGTCCACCGCGGCGTCGACCCCGTCGAGCGCCGCCGTCGCGTTCCAGGTTCGCGGCCACAACGCCACAGCCTACTCCCGCTAGATGTCAACCTGCACTGGGGTTAGCTTGTCCCGCCATGGTGGCGGTGTTGCGATGTGCAAGCTGACTCTCGGGCAGGGCTCGAAGTGGAAAAAGGAAGTGCCGGTATGGGGCCTTTGCCGTCCGCTTGCCTCCTTCCCTTCCTCTCTCCCATGTCTCCCTTCCATACTGCCCATACCGTCCCACTTCGAGCACTGCTCTGCTCTCGCGGACTGTTGCACAGCTTTCCTGGCCAGCATTGTATGATAACATCAGTTGGAGATGAGTGGAAGCCTGAACATGTCACCAACGTGACAGCGTCTGTTGGCGCTGTTTTACAGTCTTCAGTTTTCACGCTATATCCATAAATTAGGCCTACTCTCTCGTTTATCATTATAGCCTATTGATTGAGCGCCGACATGAGAATTTTCCAGGAAGCATCTTCCTCACCTTCTTTACCACCATTTTAGAATGCATCTACTCATTGTAGATGATTACCACCCGTCTGTAGCTTGTTTGGACGAAGCATATGCTTACGGGTACCCATTTTTTGCATTTTCCTGGAGCTTATAATGTCGCGCTCATGCTTGCAAGCGCTCTTGGTGAGAGATATAGTTCGCGGAGTCAAACACGAATGTCCTTCAGTGTAAAATGTCAATATTTTGTGCATAAAATCCGAAATTCTGAGTTCGATAAACATCGAGACCAATTCTGTATGATATCGTGACAAAAAGCCAGAAGACTGAGTATCAGCGTGAATTATTTCGTGCCCTTTGAAGACGAGTGCCTTGCGGTATGAAGCTCTGATCACGCAGATCCGGCCAATCTGTCTGTGCCCTTCAGCCATTGTAGTGCGCAACAAGTCTTATTGTGTAGTCTTTTAACTAGTACCGTAGATACAGCAACTGTGCCAGGCACGTAGCCAGTCATAAGTTTGGGGATGGGGCAAGGGAGTTTGTTTTTGGGGGAAGCACAAATTTAGGGGGCAGCTGCTTAAATTACTATGCATATCATGGAATGGCCCCTGTTGAAATGGTGCTTGTTGGGTTTTTCTTGGGGGACAAATTTGATGGGGACAGCAGGAGCAGCTGCCTCCCACTCCCAGGGCCTCGTGGACACGTGCTTGAGCTGAGCGTCCACATGTATACAATGGATGATTGATGGCGCGTCGGCTAGCAGTGATGTGCTGTAGGCCTAAGTAGATGCATTCTTCGTGCATCGTGCTTTGTATTAAGTCTGTTCTGATTGGTACGAGTGGCTTTGTGTGGCATGAAGCTTAGTTTGACTTAATCGATATAAAAGCACGGGAGCCTTCTGCTCGGAGTGACGAAGAAACTGTATGTTGAGGAGATCAGACAATCGCATGGACCGCACTCATCGCGTTTTATAATGCGGTTATCTGTCAGTCTGCATATTGACTGTCGCTGTACACACACTACCTATAAACTGATGACGTCAGCAGTTTCTGCGTCGCAGTCGCTGCTGCAGTTGCAGACAGGAGCGAAGTAACTACTCTTGCCATGTACACATGTACCATGTAGCGTTGCAAATGTTGACTGTCCATTCCTGTGCTTTATATATTCGGCAGCGTTTCTATATCAATAGGCCACTTTTTGTCATTGTATAAAGATTAATTCGCGAGCAGATTATTTCGATAGCTTATCTGCTTGTTTTTATTGACTATACCGGAAGAAGCTAAAATGTCGTTTTTTTCGATCGTTGTCCATCTGCAATGCAATGTATAGAGTATATGCTGTTGTTATGTCGCAATACACGGCTTATTTCAAGTGGCAACGGCAGACAGTTACTCAAACTGTGTTACTCGAGACAAAGCCATGTGACATCCTTTCAAGAAAGACCAGTGAGATGTTGGATCTTTTCCGTCCACTACAACGCGTATCAGTCCCTGCTATTTCTGTTGATCGTCCGCTTCAATGGCGGACACAAGGGGCCGGGGTAAGGGAGCGATCGCCACGACCGGAACTTTTTGAGGGGCGCCACTTTAGCTGTAAGCAAAAAATTTTGGACTTTCTAAAAATTATCGCTTAGCAAAAGTGCCGACCTCTCTAAAAGTGGCAACATATCAGTAAGCCTACGTGACTACGTCAGTATTAGGCCTGTACTACATGTATATACGGATTAGAACTTGTACTGATAACATTTATTACAGTAAAAATATGATGCCGCAGAAACGATATTGGGTAATCCTATTTACAGGGGGCGGCAAAAAAGTTAACTTGCAGCGAGCACTTACTGCTGGTCCGTCACGGTTCCATTTCTTTTACGTCTCCCTCTTGTACCTGACGTATTTCTGATTATAATATTTTATTCGATGCGCCTCTTTCAGATCTGATTGGTATCCTTAATACGCTAGTTTCCTTCTCCGTGCAAAAAGTTCTGCTTTAGAACTTGATAATTTATGCAAGAACATTGATATTTTGTACGGTTCTGGATGCACTGATGCCATAATATTATTCATCATACTGTCACGACAATTTATGCATTATGCTGATACCTGCATTTTCAAATTTTGCTTTACATGCTTTACATACGCGTTTCGGCTGCATAAATTTGCTAAATTATTGCAACTTTTGCTTGGTTTTTGTGGCAGCAGTGGCAATCAAATAAAAGTCTGGTATAGAGGAAAATATACGCTGCTGCAGCTTAAAACAGATATGTATACGTAAAGTAATCGGCCACAGCAGACTATGGGTGTAAATATTTCTCTCATGTTGTACTTTGTAGCTTTAACTCTAACGTAAAGGGTCGTGTACACTGTGTATCCTCCAACTGCAGTTCGACAAGTCCGGTTGTACAGTGTATCCGGGTTATCGTAGTTGTCTGCGTAGTCGTTTCAATGGTGATCTTCTCAGGGCACAATTTATATCTTTTTTCACGCACCGTGTACCTCAGCGTACGAACTAGTAAGCCCGGCGATGCGACGATTGTGCACGTCTTTGTGTTGATGTTTACAACGTGTATACTGTTTTCGTGCAACGTGTAAGCCGTCGTATATCTGCACGTCACACGTACACATGACATGTTGTTTCGTTAAGAAAGACAGTAACCTGTACTGTTTTTTTTCTATCAAACCATTGGCGTGTTTATTAAGATCAGCCTGAGAATGTTCCTGTATAACCTGGCAATGATGGTGGTGTACAATATTTGCATTTGTCATGCATCGTTCTTACCTTGTTCTTACCTTCTCTTGCACTGGAGGTCTAAGTCTATAAGCCCTGTCCACACTGTCGCAGAAAAGTGAGACTGTCTCACAAAAGTGAAAAGAACCCACGTTTGTCTAATTTGTCAAATCTGCTGTTGACTCGTACGTGTACAGCATCAAAGCAACCGAAATTTCCGAACGACTCGGTTTCCTGTTAAAAGAATCTTGTGGAAAAACCGAGCAGAATGCACCCTACTCGACAAAGTATGTGGTGCTTCCCATTTAATTTCCCACTGGCTTTGATCGTGGCCGTTAGGCCTACGACGGTTTTACGCTGTACTTTGATTTCACGTTGTTCACATTGTCAAGATTTTGGAATAAACGCCAACTTCTGTGAAAATGGGACACATTTTGTTAGCGGTCAAATCGTGTCTGCTGCATGATTATTATCTGGTGATTTTTCGCACAGTTTATTCGATAATAATGTGTTGCTGTTGTGCGCTGTTGTCGCCGTCGTTTTTCTACAGTGTCAGTCGTTGCTAGTGCACTGTCGATATCGTCGGCATCGCGAAAAATCGAATATTCTGGCCATCACCATTTCTGAATACTGTCACGCCGATAGCTGAGCCGTTCACTTTGCTTTATTAATCTGCCATAAAGACGGATGGTTTGTCATTTGCAAGCGTATTGTCATGTCATTCATACCCTGTGGTCTTTTATTATGATACACAAAAAGCCAGAAGGGAGTGACTCTCATATGATATCCAATCAATCAATGATTTCTTTACTGATAAGTCGGTTCTAGCCCATGGTATACAATGTCATAGGCAGGCAGGCAGGCAACTAACTAAATATTTTAGTTAAACTAAAACTAGACAGTAACAAAACTGGATAAATTTTGAGGTATTGATTAACTAACTTACAGACACAAGTCACGCAATTAACTGTAAGTCTGAAAACGTAGCGTTTTGACCATCACTCCACGTGATTCACCCACCGCCTATAGCCTATATATAAGTCCAAATTCGATTATTTCAATTTTACTCAAAACCTTAAAGTTGCTGGCACTGGTCTACATAGATGCTCTAATCCGCAGGGGGAATTTGGCATCTCATTCGATTCATTCGCACAACTTTCAACGACTTTGTAGAAGACGAAAGACGGAGTCTTTTATTTCAGATTTTGTGTTGCTCGTAAATGCAAGACACGTTGCTAGATTGTCTGCGGTCCAGACAGAAGTCACAAGTCACTCATTGTCGCTGACGTTCAGCCGTCATGGTTAAACTCAAAAGCATTCGTTTATTTAGGCGTGAATAACAAATAATTCGTACTATTTTATGTTACAAAGTCTTCTTAGTAACAGATGGCATTTCGTGTAAAGCTTTGTGCGTAAATATTCCTAGTTTCCCACCTCTCCCCTTTTCTTTCCTTACTCCCTTCTTCTCTATCCTGATCTTTTTTCTCTGCCAGGCTAAAACCCTTCTTTGAGTTATAGTCTTTATCTTTAAAATTTCGGGGAATCCGGCTGTAGGACACCCAAAATAGGGTTAACCCCAGGCTCCTTCATAACTCCCTATGTTCTCAGTTTTATATAGAGTTTTGAACTTGGTTTGTTGCAAAGTGAAATAGACTTCAAGATCCAACACAGCTGTAACACTGACATATATAGCTATCTGTCTCACGTCGTGTTTCAGCGTAAAATCTCTCATATTGTGTATAGAACATATACTTGCAAATCACGTCAGTTACTCTATAAAACTGTGGCCAATAGCATGGAGCAATAAGTTGTATACATTCGTTCGTCGTATTGTGTGAGTGAATGTGCGCAAATTGTACATAAAGTTGACGTCTGATTCGCATCAATACGATGAAAGTTAAGGCTGTACTAATTTTTTTTCCGTTGCCGTTTTGCGTTGTTTCTATGTACCTCATTGTAACTGCATGTTAGTTGAATGCCATAGGCTCGTTTGCGTATATTGTGTACATGTATAGGCCTAGTTTGTGTTTGTCATTGTCGTGCGCAAAAACATGATACTATTGTCACTCTGCACTAAACAGAAAATACTGCTATCGGTCACTGTTATTCTGCATACATGTTGTTTCTTATAAGCTACTGTTATTATACACTGCAACACAGTACGATCGGCTATTGGCATCATACTACGGTAGAAGTGGTTGAGATCAGCATATGTGTCCGCCGGCAGTATAATGTAATAAAGCACAGAGAACAATGAAGCAAAGCGTTAGGCTTAGCTGTGATAGAAAACGTTACATTATCAAGATATGCGGCGAGGAAAATAAAATGAAAATCTCATTTCTTTTACATAAAGATATAAAAAATATGTACAAGAAAAATGGAACACTTGAAAAGACGAGAAGCCCAGGCGTTGCTGCGATAGTCTTCAGTGGAGGATAGCCCCATGACTAGTTTCCTCGTGGTAAACTTACCGCCAACTTCCAAAGGAAAGTCCGGAGAGACAGACAGACATCAGCTGGCGAAGCTGGTAGAAGCACCGAGATGCAACCCGCTTCAGATGCTTCACAAACGTCAACTCAGCGTCGATTGCCACTCCAAGACACGTGACGTTACGGGACGTTGTAATCCTGTGGCCATCAAGCAGAATCTCTGTCACAGTGACATTAGCGAGTTGCTGACGTGAACCTATACCTGAGTTTCGATGTGACTCCAAGACCGCGATTGATCGAACGCGACCACGCAGTGACCAAGCAGCAACCGCCACAGACCAAAAACCAAATGTAAAGTCGCTGAAGCCCGAAGGTCGCATTAAAGTCGCAGTTCGATGTGACCGGGGCATCAGGCAACTTAACCAAAAATATATATAATGTATGCTAAGAT
>Ga0056131_1000275_pt1 | contig 11801 bp, 9 predicted proteins | sample WorMetLIZISLAND1_2_FD_67480 | JGI IMG/M metagenome (GOLD analysis project Ga0056131, IMG submission 67480) | Marine gutless worms symbiont microbial communities from Max Planck institute for Marine Microbiology, Germany - Olavius clavatus LIZARD... ...
GTGATTCACTGAAGGACAAAGTAAGCCCAACACAGCTCATCAGGGCTTCAGAGGACAGAGGGCTCTGGCAGCGCATGGTCGCCAACGTCGTCGACGACGGCACGGCAACATGACATGACAAGTGAAATCGTTTAGGCCTACTTAGTTGAGAGGCAGTCTCACAAAAGACGACGGAAAGTAAACATTGAGGACATATGCTAACAATAGAAAATATCGCCGATATATCGGTATCGCTGATATTTTCAGGTGAAAAAAATATCGATATCGTATCGATTTAAAAAACTGATATGGACCCATCTCTAGATTCCAGAAATCGAATACGCCCATCATAAATTATGCTAATCCGCATGGCCCGTATTTCCCTTATCTATGGTCGTTAAGGTCAGGAGGACGTGGAAAATTGCAGTTGGTGTGTAACGTTTAGCAAGTTAAGAGGTGAATTTACGCAATAACTGCAGTTTTCAGGGAAGCTTCAGATGCGATGATGGCCGTATTGAAGACAGCAGCAGTTCGCATGTTTCTGCCCACCAGGGTATTGACTACTGACTTGTGCTTCAGTGGTGGCTAACACGTAATGGCGGAAAGATTTCGTGAATATTATTATATTATGCTGTACAGAATACCGACGAAAAGCTGTAATTCTTCGTCGCTTTCTAAAACATTAGCCGGTAATGTTACAGGGTAATAATGTGCGACGTAATGCGAGGTCCAGTTAGTACCTACTATCAAATATCAAGCCCGGCCCGAAAAATTTCGGCCCGGCCCGGCCCGGCCCAGTGAATGAAAAGCCCGGCTCGGCCCGATCCTGTTTCTAGGACACAAACGAAAACACAACTCTGGATTCTGCAAATAATAATCAAGTCAGTTTAGTACAGTGACGAACATTCTATTCTGAGTTCTGACCATATAGAGGTTAAACTTAAACAGTAACCTATAGAGTCAATAGGACAAGAATGAGACCTGAGACCGCACTACGCACACGCCTCTATCTAAAGGCTGGTGCAGCCGAGGAGGGAAAGATGTGGACCGCAGAGATGTTGCATGTGCATGTATAATGTGTGTCTCCTGCAGACTGGGTCTAAGTACATGCATCAGGTTTGGCAGGCTAGGATCATGCTGTGCTAGGATGCGCTGACGCTGAAGCCAGTGGCGGCTAGTCCACACCATGGAGTGGACATGGCGCGTTCGAGCACTGTGGGAGATCATGCTACGGCTGTGGAGACGTACGTCCCCCACAGTGCTCCTAATGAGATTTTTATGGCTTTACGATCGCTCAGACGACGCGTCACTGCAGACGATCTACAGTCGTCGTCAAGCCCTGACAATTCTACACGCCTCTATCTGCGATAAGGCTGGTCATTGCAACTTTACGGCCGTATGCTGACCAGCCCGGCCCGGCCAAGAAACTTCTCGGCCCGGCCCGACCGGGCCGGGCCGGGCCGCCCGGCCCGTGCAGGACTCTAGTACCTACCATATTATAATTTTTTTCTTCTGTCAGTACCTGTCTGTCTTGTTTTTGTGTTTCTCAGTTCTATGGGCCGCGTTGCCTGAAATAAAACTGATTGATTGATTGCAGCATATCAAAGTTGTTACATAGAAAGGAGTGAGTACCACAGGCGCACGAGCCAGGGGGCTGGGGCTGCAGCCTCCCCGAGTCGAGCAAGTCCAGTATTTCTCGGGCAAAAGCTAATTTTTTTTCGGGCAGAAGCAGCAGCCAAAAATGAAAAAAATTAATTTGTTGTATTTATTAAACGGAAAAAAAGGAATTTATTCCACCCGGTGAGATGAAGTGCCCAAAATCTGGGATTTTTACTAACAGTTATTGAGTGGGGTGAGTCGGGCAAAGCAATTTTTGTCGAAAATTTTTCAGGCTAAGATGGCCAGAAAAAATTGGCCCATACGCCTATGGCGAGTACCTCTGGACTAGCAGTGTTAAACGGAATTGTTTCACATGCAGCCTGTCATTGAGAGATACATTATGTCTGACTGGTGATATAAACGTTGACTGGACGTTGTTGATTGAGAGTGTCTAGAGTACGGGAACACGTAACCAAAGAAAAGTGGCTACATTACATGAACACATAGCTTAGCCAGCATGCAAATAATTACGGAAAAGAAATTAGTGCCATCCTTGTGGAGGCATATCAGACCAGGGTTGCAAACCAGGCATGTAGCAACGGGCGGCGGGCACGTTGCAGGGCAGCTGCCCATCCAAATTTTAGTTTTTGTCCACCCTCCCCCAAATTTATAGTCTAGCTATGTGCTGTTGCAAACTACGCCTGTTTCCAGAATTGTAGCATGGGTTTCCATAAGTTAGCGGATGAGTTGCTATTGTCCAGTTTTGAGTTTTGATCGCTAGATCACCGGTTCCTGTAAGGTAGCTGAGCTTTTTGTTTGCTTATGGGTTCCTGTACTGTAGACACTGCCTTGTTGATATGTGCACACATAGGGTTCCCACTTTCTGGAAAATCAAGAAATGCCAGGTAATTGTTTGACTGGAATGTCAGGGAATTCTGTTTGACTGGAATGTCGGGGAGTTGTCAGGGAATTTTGCTGTTTGTCAAGGAATTGACGTTTTTTATGGTTTTGCTAATGAAACATTAATGATTTGTATTTGTAGCTGACGACTGAATAATAAAATGTCGCATTAAATACAGTAGTTCTAAGTACTGAATACGTCTAAAAGAAGTGTTACTTGCATTGAAAGGTGATGGCATGGCAAGGGGTTGGTGTAAGGGAGGTGCAGCTGAGCACTAAAGTGATAAAACGCTACTCACAGTCACACCGTCTGGAATTTTCAGAAACCTGCCTGGGATGTCAGGGAATTTTATTTTAGCACCTTGGTGGGAACCCTGCATGTCACTAGCATTAACAACAGCCTGTTACCAGCCAAATAATGTAAACTGAAAGCAGCATAACGTGACGAATGGAAACGTGATGAATGCTGGACATTGGAAGCACTGCAAGTGACAATGTGAACCAGAGGTAAAAACATTAAATTTTTTAATCGTAGTGCATTACCAAATTTTTAACACATTATCTCCAGCACTCCAATGGCTGCTGCATGACGGATGTTCTTTGAAGAATAGGGTTGGTGTCAGCCATTGTGCGATAACTGGATAACTGTGGTGACAGCGGAAAGTTCAGTTGGAGATGAAACTGACAATATACAAGACGTAGACATGCGTCAATCCAAGTTCTGCTGTATGGTGCAGAGACATGAATGTTATACAGTCCAGCGACTGGATGAGATTAGATGCTTTCGATGCCAATGACACATTCTCCAGGTTAGGTACTATGACCATGTCTCCAACCAAGAAGTCATCAATCAGACAGGATTATCCTTCATTGGGAACATCATTTCATGCCGTTTCCTGGATCTCTTTTGACGTGTGGCTCAGCTCGATGTCCCTGCTAGAGATGCCCTCGACTGTGTGCCTAAGCTCACTGTACCGAGATACGCCCTCCTTCGGGCTGGAGAAGATCACCCGGATGTCCAAGGCAGACCTGGCTGCAACAGATTGCTGATGGCTCCGCAGCCTCCATCCGCCATGAATGGGATCTTGCAGTCGGACGTAGACATTCCTGGTTAATGAGATCGGTGCAGCTTCTGTCAGTCACCCAAGCATTCTGATGATGATGGTGATGATGATGATGATGATGATGATGATTGTCTACTGAAGACTTGGAGCCTGGATTTTATATACAAATGTGAAAATTGATACATTCAGTAAAATATTGGCACAGATGTGGCTGAAATACTGAAATGTAGTTGAAGAGATAAATATTGTGATCTGTTGTGTGTGGCTGAGTAGACTGCATTGCCTGCATGTATGCAAGTCCTGCCAAGATATGCTTCAACTGATTCAACGGTGAGTTTGTTACGGTGAATGACTGAATGTCACAGAATGATTGATGTTTAACTACCTTGTAAGTTCGTGTATGTGGGTTTCGTGTGTAATGGTGGTGTATCTGGATGCTGCTCTGTCCTATATTGCGATACCGTTCTCAACTTCCTCAGTTGGCAAACCTTGAAACATTGTGTCTTTAGTTGCATTTTGTGTTGGTTATGTAATATGACATGTATGCTAATTTAGTTAGCAGTAATATGAAATTACACTTTGCAGTAAATTTTTCCAGCACTAATGATTGCATTTTGGGATAGACTTAGGCACAAAATGGGCTCATCAGCCATGCATCCCCTAAAGCAACCAAATACTTATGGGAATCTTTGTGATTTTCTAATGAACCTCACAATGTCCCTTACTGTTGCACAGTCAATGTCAATGGGGTGTAAACTTGTTTTCCCCACATAGTGCTGTTTTTGTCATTGCACAATAATTGCAACAGCAGAGCAAAGTGTGATGCACTTTCTATTTCATCATCACAGTAACTACAAAATGGGTCATTAATGAGACCCATTAAGCTCAAGTGTCGTTGTACTGATGCATGACCAGTCAAGATGCCAATGACAAGTCTGTCTAGGTAATGCTAGGCACTGTAGTGATAGTCCATAACTACTTTGTAACTGTTTTATCAGTTGCACATGTGATCTTCACACTGTTTTTCCAGGTTGATGAGCATTATCATGATGGCACTTGGGTCATGTGCAGTGACTTTGTGCCTGATTGTAGGATCTGAAGGAGGTGTTGTCTGCAGTCATACCTGAACACCGGAAGATGGTCAAAGATTTCGTGTCAAAAGAAGGCAGCAAAGTGGTTGGGCAAGTTACGCTGGAGCAGGTGTGTAATATCAGCTTTACAGTCTCAGCCTAGTGGCATTCAATCTTTGACATTAATTGTCTGTTGACCTGAGACTCTCAACTGTGATGAGTTGTGAGCTTTTCTGTTTTTATTATGTCAGCCAGACCCAGAGAGTTCTGATAAGATCTGTCAGCTGAAAAGTGTTGCTAAGATCTGCAGGTTAACGTCAGTGCTGCTGCGTTGAAACTTGATGTTGGAAGATTCATCCAGAAATGTGACAGTCTTTCACCTGAATTGTGAAGGTGTGTAATGAGAGTGGGTTTGAGAGAAGTTGTGCATTTTGGCATTGAAGTTACCATATCTCTGAGAGTTAAATGGACTGTAGTTTTGGCAGCTACGTTTATTTGCCAATTATTTGCCAAAAGTGACAATGTGTAATGAGAGGGGCTTGAGAAAAGTTGTGATTTTCAGCCATGAAGTCACCATATATCTAAAAGAGTGAGAGTTAGGATTGCGGTTGCTGTTGATCACTTACAGTCCTGAACTTTGGAAGTTGTGCAACATGCACACTTTTGATTGTTGTGACATTGGATGACCTTGAATGGCTGTTTCGCACTATATTGCATTGTAATAATAATAATAATAATATGACTTGTAGAGCGCCGTGACGACTGAAGATACAGAGGCGCTGAAATGGTCATTGTGTGTGCATTTTACTCACATACATGGTTAACTTGGGGTGCATTTTGGTGCTTGAGGATATTTTGTTTGGATCTTAGTTTTTGTTTAATTCAGGAACATTTTTTTCTCTTAACTGACTGACATTGTTTACATTGCAGCACCTGTACTAGGAGATCTATTGTGCATTTCTCAGTCATTGCTCATGCTCATATGCTGTATAATAAGAATGATAATAATATAATAAGAATCTACAATAGCAGAAACTTACGACCATTTCAAGTGCAGTGCAACAGTTAAGTTTTGTCAGAAGTTTTTCGAGCACTCGGTGCACCAGTGCAGTAACAAAAAGCTCTATTGCCAATCGTTTGACTTGTCTGCGGCATGACGGAGTCACCATCGGTCTCATGCTGCTATGCATGTTGACAGTGGGCCTACAGTGTGTCTGAACCAGAAAAGAGAAGAGTTTGTAGTTGATACTTGCTGTGATTGATGACCAGTGTAACTCATGCAGAGCGTGAGTTGCATGGTCACATGACTTGACATTGAGCACCGTGCGTGTTAGACTAATGAGACTGCTGAGAAACGCCTTGCAGACTGCAGTTGTCAAGATGTGAAGACACAATATATACCACATAGAACCTCATTAATAGGGTTAGAATGATACTAAGCAAGCCACCCAATACTCAATATCCAATACTATTGGCCTCTAGCTATCCAGTATCAATACTGATACTAGTGTGTAGCATAGCAATGTATTGAATCAATCCAAAGCGAAATATATACAATATGTGCCACATAAAACCTCAAAACATGGTGTTTAATAAACAGTAGCATATCAGCACGGTGCCGAGACAAACGATTGCGGCTGTTAGAGTACAAGTCACCAGCGAACTAAATAATCATTCACTGGCATGTGGACGGTGCCGACTGCTGTCTGATCGGTATCTTATTGGGTGTCACAGCGAAAAAAATATTTCCCAATAACAATGCTATCTAATATCTGTAAATATCACCCAGTATCCAGTAACCCAGTGCCAGTATCATTATAGCTGTAGACATTTATTTTATTGTAGTAACGTAATGACCAATGGCACAAATGATAGAAGCACATCCGTGACAAATGTGAAGTGTTCTCTCATAACAATAGTTTAGTTTACCATTTAATTGAACAAAATGTCAACATTGGATACGACCAGCAGTGGCTGAGTGACACTAATTGTAATGCTGCTAGTGCGTAATGCTGGTGATCATTGGTGAAGCTGGAAAAACAAAAAGTTTGAACAAGCAAGCCATTGTCACATGTTGATAACTTGGTACACTTTGATGCTTGAGAATATTTTGTTTGTGATTAATCTAGTTTTTGTTTAATTTAGGAAGATTCTTTATAGTTCTTAGTCAGTTCTCGCTCTCAGAATCATTTGACTTTCAATTCTAGTTCTCGTGCATGAAATGCCAATCATCCGTCATTTGCATTCACGGAAATGACACTGGTATTGCTAGCCTAGTTAGTGCACAGGGATTCTTGAATGATACTACAGTCTACAGCTGGCTATTTGAGACTGGATGTTGGCACTGTATACACATATCTGCTGTGTAGTGACTGTGATACGCTGGTTGATTGCAGATGTATGGTGGAATGCGTGACATCATGGCTATCATCTGGGAGACTTCGGTGCTCGACAAAAATGAAGGAATTCGTTTCCGTGGTTTTACTATTCCAGAATGTCAAAAGATGCTACCGAAGGCTCCAGGCGGTCATGAACCATTGCCTGAAGGTCTCTTCTGGTTGCTGTTGACTGGAAAAATGCCAACAGATGCTCAAGTTGCAGCCGTATCAAAAGTAAATTATGATGCTTTTATCTGTCAGTAAATCTTTGTACCAATGTACCTCTTAATTACTAAGTTGCTTTATAAGTATATAGACTTTTGAAATGATTATTTTCGCTGTGAATTAGATTTGCCTTGTGCATCAAATAGGGCAGTAAGAAGTGTGGAAGCATGTCCATCTGTCTTTCTTTATGATCAGTACTGGCTTCTGACACTCGGTCAACAAACTTATACAAGAAACTTGCATCAAACAGAGCTGCATGCTATGACCAGCTCACAGTGTAAATGTCCAGAATACGTAAGTAAGTAAGTGACGCAGACAAGTCTATACGCTGCTGCAGTTTCATCAGATTGCGTTCTTCAGCGTTCTAAAAGATGAGCTCAGATGTAATGTAAGGCTGATCAACTCGTATCGCAAGGGATAACAGGGGAACTGTATCTCACTGTCTGTAGAGACAAGTGACGTTGTTTTTGTGTTGTTATGTTATAGTACTGGTAGTAGTAGTGGTGGCAGTACTAGTGGTAGAAGTTGCCGTGAACTAAGGTTAAGGTTTACATATGCTCACATAACATGGCAGTTTCATGTTGTTCGTGTTTTTTTTTGTCACAGTATAAAGTGATAAAGTGATATTTGTGTTTGTATTATGCGTGTTTTCTATGTGTTTGTGTGTCTGCGTGAAGGAATGGGCAAACCGTGCAGCATTGCCATCTCACATTGTGACGTTACTCAAGAACTTTCCTAACAATGTTCATCCGATGGCACAGTTTGCAGCCGCCATTGCAGCCTGCAACAGTGAGAGCAAGTTTGCCAAGGCTTACAGCAAAGGCGTGAAGAAAACTGAATACTGGGAGGTAGGTTTGTCTTACAACTTTGCAGTTATACACTGGTAATGTCACTTGGATGATTGCAGACAGTTTTGAACATGCGTCAGTCTGGTATTCAATTATGTCTGTACATTCATTCATCTTTGGTTGCTCTGTAACACTCATGTACTGTGTTCACCAAACAGTGTGCTGTACTAGCCATTAGTGATGTTAATATCGAATTTTTCGTTAATCCAGATATCGAATCTTGAAATCCGATAAAAATTCAGATATCGGTTCATTCCAGCATTTAGGCATGCTGCGTGTTGACTTTGGGTAGATTTGTAACTGCATGTTGGTGTCAGCTTGGTGATGCTAAAATATGCAGGTGACCTAGGATAGCGCGAGGTGCCTACCGCTCCAACAGGCGAACAACAAAATTGTGGCACGTTGTTTGCTGGTGCTTGCGGTAGTGTAAGTAATTAATGTCACCCACCCGCGGGCAAGACATTGGGGTGAGTGAGTGAGCAATGACTTGCTACCGTCGACAGAACAAAGCACTCCATTAACACAGACGGCAATCATTGAGTGTGAGTGTGGGCGATCCACTATCGTCATGCGGCGGCTTGCTTCAAAGGAAACAAAGATAGAGCAACATGTTTATACATCGTTTATTACACCAACATGCTATTTTCGATACGCGGAGTGGCAGTTTGAAGTCTGGATATCGATTTGTACAAACGATATATCGTTTACCGGATATTGTTTAACATCGCTACTATGTGGTTTTATCATCTTTTATGACCTCATAAATTGTGCCCATGGGTCACACTTTGATATCTAGAAAGTAAAGTAGACATGTGGTTCAGTGAAGGCTGAGCAAAGCAAAGGCTTTGGATGTGAAGTAGATGTTGTGAACTGTCTGTGCTGGTTGTGTGCAGTATGTGTATGAAGACAGCATGGATCTCATTGCAAAGCTGCCGACAATTGCAGCAATCATCTACCGCAACTTGTACCGTGATGGCACTAGTGTCGGTGCTATTGACCCCGGCAAGGACTGGTCAGCCAACTTTGTCAGCATGCTTGGCTACGAGAACCCACAGTTCGATGAACTGATGCGGCTCTACCTGACAATCCACAGGTCTGTCAATATGTTCCCATTTTATTTATGAGTTGGAAACTTGCTTACATTTGGCATGTGACTGTGATTTTGAATTGAGACTCAACTAAAAGTTTCTTGTGAATTTGAGGCTTGAAGGACTTGAGAGTTGCAACTTACAATCTCTTGGGCTGATTTACAAAACGTCTAAAAAAACTCCAACTTAGAGAAAATTTACTCATAAGTTTGGCATAACTTATGAAAAATTGATAAAATTGAGGAGAGCATATTGAGTGTTGTTGTTGTATGCAGTGACCATGAAGGTGGGAACGTGAGCGCTCATGCATCTCATCTGGTCGGCAGTGCGTTGTCTGACCCGTACCTGTCGTTCTCAGCTGGAATGTGTGGTCTTGCTGGTCCACTGCATGGCCTTGCTAATCAGGTCTAATCTGTGCAAAGCATTATGACTTGATGTGTGTATATGTGACTGATGTACGTTGAGTGACTGTACATTGGGTCCAGACCTTGACCTCAGTCCTCAGCACTACTTGTCATGCCAAAGCTAGCATTAAATGTACCACAGCACTTACTGCTGTACTTACTGGTTAGTGCAGAATGATGTGGACTGTTATCAGTGCTTTGTTGATGTCAGTTCAGCAATGTTTGCAACAAAGCCTAGATAATGTAGGGATAAGTGTGCAACAGCCTTGGTATATAGGCCTCCCAAAAATGTGAAGTACGGCAAAATTCTGAGAAAATTTGAACTTATAGCAGTTCAAGGTCATCCAAGGTCCTCAGCCTTAGTGCCAGTCGAAAGGCATATGCAAATGCGTATGCAACTTTCTATTAGTCATTAGAAGTAACTTTGGTCGCACGATCCTAACTTCAACTGTTTTTGACTGATCCACCCGTGTGATGGACATTGGACAAGCAGAAGCATATAGCACTCTCTACATATATGTGTAAAAATGTGTAAATAAACAGACACACCCAATATTCATCTGTTGTTTCAGCTTGTTTGTGCATTAGAAATACTTTCTTTTTGTTTGCTTAATATACTGAATAGTATCAGTACGTTACTGCTGCTGTTTATAGCCTAGATGGATTTCTTGTTGCCGTGTATACATCTAACTGTATACCAAATGCAGTGCATTGTTCAAGTCAGAAGTAAAACCATGCTGTGGGTTGTATAAATTGTTTAATGACGGTAATTACGTGAATGTTGAGCATGCTGTGAGTGTGAAATACTACGGCTATTTTACTGTGTACTATTGGTCTTTCTCTGTGTTCTAGGAGGTGTTGATTTTCTTGCACAACTTCAAGAAGAAGATTGGAGATAACTACAGTGATGATGATTTGAGAGAGTTTGTCAAGAGCACCCTGAATGCAGGACAGGTATGTGTATTTAGGACAAGTATGTGTAATTATGACAAATAATGTGTAATTAGTCGATGAGGTCAAGGATGGCATCAGTCTGTTGATGTTGGTCTTAGATGAGTCTTAATTTCACATCTCTTGAGATACCGTGCAATGTTGCATATCGGCCAGTACACCCAGACAAACACCTACAGAATAGCTTGTGTTGGTAAGCTGTTCTATCACATTTTGTTTGTTTGTTATGCAACAATGATTTATAAAGATGAAATACAGCTGGCTGTAAAATACTTGTGGGCATTGATATAAGCATTCCTAGATGATGGACAGTATGAATACAGCAATTGTTGATGACTGTCTATCCTGGCTGCTCGGACTGCATTTGATAGAACTGACATTCCAGCACTAAAACTTCCGAACCGAATCCAAAATTTTTGTAATAACCAAGGCAAAAATGAAAGCCATTCTGCACAACCCTGATGAGTACTGGTAGTTTGAGGTTTGTGTGTAAATGATGATGGCAGGTAATTCCAGCTTTGTGCATTGATAATGATAGTACTTGTACTGGTGATGATGACAGGTAATTCCGGGTTACGGTCATGCCGTGCTTCGTGTGACTGATCCTCGCTATGTTTGCCAGCGTGAGTTTGCTCTCAAGTGGCTGCCCAATGATCCTCTGTTCAAGCTAGTGTCTGATCTGTACCGAGTGGTTCCTGACATCCTCGGCAGTATTGGCAAGATAAAGAACCCGTGGCCTAATGTTGACGCTCACAGTGGAGTCCTTCTGCAGGTCAGTGACCAGCAGTTCTCTAGTAGTCAGTAGTTCTGTTACTATGATTACCGTCGGCAAGCATTGAACTGGGCGGTTCTGCTGTACACAGAGAAACAGTTTGACTGAGAACAGTCAACTAACATCTACATAAAATCAGTCTCATACCTCAGAGATAGTAGAGATAGCAGCGGTTCTTCAATGTGGCTGAATCAAGGCTTAAGCGAACAAGCCGTCTCTGGCGTCTTTCTTTAACAGATGTATTTCTTGAAACTTTGCCACATAATTCAGCTTTTTGGCAGTAGGAGCAGTGATATCCAGATTTATTTAAAGTGCCTTCTAAAAATATATTAAGGGACAAAAAGCTGGATTTTTTTCAAAATTTGTTGGGACAGTTGATCAGAAAGACATCCTTTGATAGCGTAAAGGAGTTTGTAGATATATGACAGTTATAGAGAATGCACGGTCCAGCCAAAACTGGATTGGTCCGATTCAGTACTTTTCAGCAGAGTGAGACCGGCGATTCAGTACCGATCCAGTACTG
>Ga0056131_1000277_pt1 | contig 11784 bp, 6 predicted proteins | sample WorMetLIZISLAND1_2_FD_67480 | JGI IMG/M metagenome (GOLD analysis project Ga0056131, IMG submission 67480) | Marine gutless worms symbiont microbial communities from Max Planck institute for Marine Microbiology, Germany - Olavius clavatus LIZARD... ...
CCTTATGTTTCTGCATTTGTATACTTATAGCATGGCATACTTGTAAAGAGTTTAGCAGGCCTGCTTATGTCCATAGATGTGTGCTCAAAATGGGGCAGTTAAATGAAAACTGAAAGAGAAGCGTTTGCAATTTACCAGACCAAGGGCTGCATATTTTTGCAAAGTTGTCTGGCATTTGTCATGTTTTCAAAAGCAGTTGATATGAGTTGTCAAAGTAAACTGTGAAAATGTGCACTGATTAAGTTTCTTAAGAGTATATGATAATCTCAGTGTTTGTTTTGTTTAACTAGGGTACTCCACGACCCACATATGCATCAGGACCACCAATGATGGGCCAGATTAGTGGACAGCGAATTTCGATGACGCCACAGGTTGGTGCTACAGGAATTCAGCAGCCGACAACAGCTCAGTCAAGCCTGCAGCATGGCTATCCCGGTTTGACATGTTGATAATTCACATTTATTCTATTGTTGTGTGAATATGTATTTATTTGTATTTAAAAATATTTGCTCATAAGGGTCAATGAAGCACAGCAGTAAAGAATGATGTACAGTCACTCCAAACACGAACATTAACAGCTGCCCTTTAAAAAACAAAGAAAACAGTAACAATAAAACCTATTTTACAAAATCTAAAACTAAGACTAAAATCTACCATGTATAAGACTATTAAAGTCAAAATTTTGCCGGTAGTGCTTGAAAGCAGCCATCGATGTAAAATTTACAGTTGGTGATGTATTGTTCGTATTCTTTTGGTTTCTTGGTTATGGCACATTCCCTGCCTGAACTTGATGAGGTCTGGTGACTTTGATGTGATCTTGAATTACCGGTAGTATTGCAGGTTGTATTTGCTGTGTGGTGAATGTGTGTCATTTTGTTTTTTTTTAGTTATAAGCTGCAGTGGCACTTGCTGATCATCGGCAATCAGTTGACTCACACACACATGATCTTGACTTTAGTCTTGATCTTTTGACCTAAAGTGTGCTCTATCAGTAACTCACAGCAAGGGCACTTTCCAGTCAGTTTGGCCGTTTCTAGAGTTCTCTCTTCATAAGCCTGAGTGAGGGTAGACGCAGCTTAGTCACAGGTGGTGAGGTCCAAAAGGCATCTTACTATAGGCTGGGTCATTACGCAATAATAAGTTGTATGAGATCAGCTTACTTACCATTCTTCTTAAACTACTAGTTTTTAGCGCTGTTTATCTTAGATGGTTGATATTTTAAAGTCAGTTTTGTAAACAATATGTATATTTATGGTTGAAAAATATGTATATTTATGGTTGAAACAATCAGCATTGGTATAGCATTGGTTTCAGCATTAAGCATATGGAGGGCACTATTAGTATAGTACAACAGATGCTCAACTTTAGTGGTTACAATTTGGAACTCTAATATAGGCATTAGGCAGTTGGGTTTGGTTGCCTATACAATAAAGAATATCACATTGTACTTGCCTTAGGAAGTTAACGCTACAGTGGGCATAATAACTGAAACCTTGGAAAGAGTTATGTGCAACACTAACAAATGTCTTTCCATACCGGTACTATATATCACTGCATGTTTATGGGTGCCGAAAAACTCCTTATATGATAGATGTGCCAAAACTTGAACTGGTACACAGTTTAAGATGGGTATTTGCATTTAGCGGTGAACCGCATGGCTAAAGGTAAAGACAAGGAGAAAAAGGAGCGAGACGAGCGTGAAGAGAGTAAGATTGAAGCATACAGAGTGTTGCTAATGACTTCTATATTCAGTGTGTTTGCTTGGACTGACTCAACCAGCTGTTACTATTAGTGTCATTAATGTCTGCACGTGGGTGTTGTCTGTTCCTGACATTGGCTGCTCATCGGCACATATTTGATAATTTTGATTTTTGATTACTGTTATAACTTGCCATCTGACTGTGTGCATGGCATGTTAACGTGCAGCAGATAGATAGTTAATAGCTGAGTGTATAGTTTTGGTATTCTGTATGAACAACCGCATAAACCTTCCCCAAAATTTGAGGCTACTCAGTTTCCATCTCCATTTTCCCTAGTTTCTTTTCTCCTTTCCTTTTCCATACTCCCATTTATTACCCCTTTATTTACCTCCCTTCCCCTGCTACGAGCCCCTTCCATGATATAATTTGGTCCGTTTTAAGCATATAAGAATGCATCTGGTCAGTATAACATCTCATTTGAATTCATGAGCAAACAACATGCTTCTTATCCTTTGATAAAATACAGAACTTCAGTCCTCATGCATTTGTTATCGATTGCAGCCATTACTGTCCCAGCTAATGTTTAACCAGCAGTTAGCTTGTGATTACCCTGGTAACTAATACTTGCAATACCCTTGTTGTGGCCAGTTTTTCAGTTGTAACTTAAATTTTCAGTTAGTACAGTTGCAATGTTATATTAAAATGTGGGTAATTTGGCAGGTACTAGCATTCCGATCATGTGATTGCCCTTCTGATTGTTTTGCCTCTATTTGCTGTATATTTCTTCTGGCATGTAAAATGCATGTACTTACTGTTTTATGTGTGATAGCGACAGAAAATTAATCTTTTATTGCTATGCCTCTTACAGATCGGGATGAGTGTATATCTGGAAAAAATTATAGTCGGTTTTTTTTGTTAAAAGAAATTCTCTTAAGAGTACCCGACATATCCTGGAGTAAGTGTAACACTGCCCAGTTAGACAAAAATCAGAAGCAATTGCAGTAGGAGAAATTCTAATGGCAGTAGCACATTTGAAATGCAATGAAAAGTTGAATGAGTGTGTATATAAGCAAAAAATGTGAATTACAACGCCAGTTAATGAAGACACATTTAATTCAATCAATGACTAATGTATATTGTGTTATATATTGTACTATGTAAGCATAAAAAATTAATCCTGATTTTAGCAGTGTATAATTTGCTAAAATCAGTTGATGTATAATTTCTAGAGTAGACTTATCATTAGAAATACCACTGTCTATAACTAGTTCATCATTGGTTGGTTATAAGAGTATATAAGCTGCAGAGAATGCTGTCAAAATGCATGGATTTCGTATTGCTTTTGCTGTTCACTTATTATAACTTAGGGCTGTGCTGAACAGAGTATTTTGACATTCAGCCGAATTTTTCACTGAATATGAGTTACAAAGTTGTCCAGTTCATATCCCCATAAGAGCAGACTGGAATATTGTTCCACTCTGTCGTGGTTGGATTTGACACAGGGAAGAGGTGACAGGTGGTAAAGTCTTACAACATGTTTTGGCTATCTTTGCAGCTTACAAAAGTCTTCCAGCATGATGCTTATGATACTAGTGTAATGTAACATCTATCTCTATTATTGATTGTCAGCATTAGTGTTTAGCATATATTGGCTGCCAGTGAGTATTCATTAATCATATTTGATGTAACTGAATGCAAATTAACTATTTGGCATACTGTTCAGGCTGAATAGATTGTTGGTAGAATATTCGATACGGCCTTGTTTTAAATTACGTGATATTAATTATTGCACTGTTTGTGTGACTTTGTGGCTGTGCAGTGGTACTATCGTAATGATCACGAATATTAATGATATTTATACTTTTCTAGGTCTCCAGAAACAGTTTATGTATCACTGTTGATAAATTGTGTATGTGTAGGCATGCCACCTCCAAGTGGAGTTGGTATCGGGTCACCAATGCATCCTGGCAGCGTTGATCGCAAGCGACCAGCAACTGACCCTCGGCTTGCACAGCAGATGAAACTGTAAGGGGGCTGCTAACATTTCATTTTGTTATTTGACACACTTCTCGGTATTAGTAGTCATGGGCACATGCAGAAAATATTTTATGTGAGACAATGTCTCTTCACTTAGGATTGTGATTTCCTGTGTGAACTGAGGAGGCTTTAGTTTGCACAGAGTTATTTTACTCTCTCATTTTTCCATGTATTCTGTTTGTCTAGTCTAATCTTCTTTTGCTTTGGTTTTTGAAAGGTTTCAGCATGACTTGATAGTGGCTTGTTCAGTTGAAGAATAGCATACTTTTACAGTTTTACCGTTTTTTTGCCTTTATAGGGCTAGAGTCTGCCATTGTCTGTGTTAATGATGATACTGCAGTCTGGATAAAAACCATGTAGTAGTAAAACAACAGCAATATGAATACACAGACCTCTGCATACTAAAGTTAGTAGTTAGAACCATATATTGGGGTTTCATGCCATGTGCATGTAATAGCATACATGTTATATAATTTGCCGCAGAAGTGTAGTTCGGGTTAATTGTCGTTTATCGTAAATGTGTTAACTCTGTGTTAGTTTACCAGTGTATGCGGTTACTACAAGAAATGTATAGGGTTAGTCCTCGGTAGTATATGTAAAAATATCCCGCCATGTTTCATAATTGGTTGCAATGAAATGTGTCCATGTTGTTGATTTTAGGAAGAAGAAAAAGAAAGTTGCTGATAAGATTCTTCCACAGCGGGTAGATACTTTCAGTAGACTATTGATTCCTTGATTGGATTTGTGCTGTTTTACATTGATACGTTCTGTTGAAATGTTGTTGTGTCCTTTTTTCCGGCATCAGTTAGCAGTTTCGGTTGATGTGGTTGTTGCATTTGGAGGAAATCTAACAAAGAGTTTGTGATGCATAGAGATTGTTCATCCCAAATTCACATACTTTGATGCTTATGATACTGACTGCCGTTGCAAGCATATTAACTGTGGATTGGGATTTTTTGTTTTAATGAAACAAATGTAAATATTCCCATGTACCTGTTGAACTGTTTTTCAGTTTCTAGTTAGTTGACTTCTGTAGTTAGGTTAGACTGTTCCCGAACCGTAATCTTTTGAAAAATGTTGAAGTATGACTTTTCGGCTGTATGCCTTTGCTGTCACCCGACCAACATTGTCATAGCAGTGGATGGTCAGTAATTATTATTTTACTTGAGTGTTACATTTAGTAGTGATTAAGCAAAACGTCCTCCTACACTGTTAATATTTGGCTGTTGTGTCAACTAGGTGCGTGATCTTGTTCCTGAATCGCAGGCATACATGGACCTTTTGTCATTTGAGCGTAAACTTGACTCGACAATTACACGCAAGCGTCTCGACATTCAGGAGGCACTTAAACGACCTATGAAGGTATTGCAATGTTACAGTCATTCATAACTGTAGAGCTCACTGTGTGTCCCAGTACTCTAGATATGGTTGTTTTCTTTGTCTTTATTTTGGCAAATTTAGACCAATTTAAATTATGTTATTTGCTGTTGGAATCGGAATATATCTAGTGTTACTACTACCGTTGCTGCTTTCAATTTTTGTTTCACCAGCGACATTTTGGTAGAATTATGCTTTATCAAGCCAGAGGGCCCAGAGGTGCACTTTGAGTGGGATTTTTTACTGGCCAAATGTCCTTCCTGTTGCAAAATGAACGATATGAACGCTCCGGTTGGCCAGAATATCTTTGCACTTGTTCATAGTGGTGATTGCTGCTTTGTCTGGAGTTGTAGATGCTGTAGATGCTCTTTCTTAATTTGGTTTTCAGCAGCATCACACAATGTCTGCATTCTGTGCATATGAAACACAGCAGGACTGTCTTAGTTCGTGACTTTTTATTTTGTGGCTGTTGAATGTCAGAAATGAATTTATACACCACTATTTAATGCATCGTCTCTTTTGCACAGAGTACAGTGATACTTAACAATGCGTCAGGCTAACGGACTAAAGGAATAGGCTTATGTTAGAAGTCCATTAGTCCTTTAGCCCGATAGTTCGATGCATTGTTAAGTGTGACCCCACAGAGTACACTAGAAAAAGTGTAGTCTTAAGCACTTGCCTAGAGTTACCAGTTACTGTATGATGGGTTGCTTAGATCACTTGTTAGCAAGTCTTAGGCCACTGTACGTGGACTGAGAAGGCCTGAGTGCTTGAAGAGCGCCTGTATGTATCATAGAATAAAGAATTGAGATATTTTTATTTAAAATTCAACAGAGATGTACAGCTTAATAGATCAAAGGGATGGCTGGTCAGCATTAATTGTGGCATTTGATAGCTGACTGCTGAATTGGCGTCCGATTATTGGCATTTAAAAGGCTAGACGTTACAGATTGGACACTGACGGCAGGTATTTAGTACTAATTCATTGAATTGATATAAAACATAAGGTGATATTCGTGACAGTGAAGTGTGTCGATATTCTGTTGTGGTGTAAAATCTGGTTTACTGTATTTTTGTGTATTTGTCAGCAAAAGAAAAAGTTGAGGATTTTCATTTCAAATACTTTCTACCCAGCTAAACATGAAGCCGAGGTTGGTACCTTGTACATTTGAAGCTATGTGCGTCATATCCACCTTATTTTGTGGCAAACCAGTTTCATTTTGTTGTCCTATGCTCTTGCAATGTCGGTGCCTAATCAAATCTGATTAAACTGTTGTATAGGTTTATAGTGTTTTATTATATTTTAATGTTATTTTTAACTCTTTTTTTGTGTATAAATTTTTATACCTCTGTGTGTTTTATCACTTGTCTCTTCCTTTTGTGTAATAATTTAGCAATAAATCGCTGACTGGTTGATGACAGGATGGTGAAGAAAGTGTTGCATCTTGGGAGCTTCGGGTTGAAGGTCGACTGATGGAGGAGGTGATCAATAAGCTTCTGAATAGTTAATTTTTTTACTTACTGTTCTATTTGTAGTGTTGTGCGAATAGTCAAAATTTCAGATCGAATTGAATAGTTAGTTACTAATTCGATTTGATCCCAAACCAATCCAACTATTCGAGATTTTTGAGTAGTTATTTAAACTTAATATCTACAAGGAAAGGGCTGTGTCTCAGTAAGAAAATGTGGCTGTCTGCAGCACAGTGCTGTTGTTAACAATGGTCTTGACTCTTCTTGAAGTCTTTATATTGGGCCACTCTTCCACCTAGTACTGGAAGAATACAACAGCTTGCCTACAACACAAACAGGGTGCCACAAAACTGTTGAAACTGCTTAACGAGTACTTACTAATGGTGATTTTTAAGAACTGCAAAAAATGTTTGCTTTTATTTGAATTTTTGAATAATGGCCCAATATTTGAGTCAGTTCGATTCGAAATGAAAAACACTATTAGCACACTACTATCTATTTGTTATATGTCTATTTTGTTGATAATATTTTATTGTTTATCGTGTGTCAGCATGGCAGCTGTTGCATTGTAGTACACCAACATGTGTTCAAAATGATGTGAAATAGGGTCGCAGTTACTTTGTCACAAAGAGGAAATCGTTTATGATCTGCCCCGGCGTTGGTAACATTGAATGTCTGTGAAAGGAACATTTTCCGCAGCTGCTCATGACTGTTAATACAGCAAAGCATGTTAAGTAATAAAATGAAACATTGAGAGCCCCTTACAGGTTCATCTGCTGTGCAAGCCGAGGGTCAGTTGCTGGTCACTTGCAATCAGCGCCCCCAGGATTCATAGGAGACCCGATAGCAACTCCACTTGGAGGTGGCATGCCTACACATACACAGGCTGGAACGTTATTCCGGTCTGCTTTGTAGCTATGAATTATTTATCAGACATAAAAAACGGTTAAGTACATAAATTTTACATGCCTTAAATGTTGGAGCCAGTTTACAATATTTATGTTAGCCAGTCTTCTTGCTGTCACAATTTGATGCTTTGATATAAGTGTAAAAATGCTTAGGTGTGTTTGTGTGTTTAGAGCACGAAAGCTAACGACCCCGGCAAAGTGAAGCGCAAGTTTTCGTCATTCTTCAAGAGTCTCGTCATTGAGTTAAACAAAGATTTATATGGACCAGATAATCATCTTGTTGAGGTAACAGCAGTTCTTTGCTGACTTCTAGTTTTGCTGCAGAGCTGTGATGAAGAGTAATTGTCGCTCAGTAGTTAAGGCAATACTTTTCTCACACCGTCATTTGATTACTGGCAAGACCTTATATGAGTACTGGTGATGCTGAAATTGCTCCGTATTTGCGACCTGAAATGGGGCATGCATAGCCATTGAATGGCGTTCTTTTCTATACCAATATGTACGTAGTACAGATGTAATATGTTATTAAGCAAATTGTCTAGCCAGTAAGTAAAGTTAAAAGTGGATTTATGTAGCACACTGCATTAAGGAAACCTCTCATTTTGGAGTGGCTTAGCAAAATCTATAATGTAGAATTCAGCAGTTGAAAAGTGGCCATTTAAACACGTGTATCTTGTTGGTTATTTTCCACATTCCCTGAGTTAATTGTCCTGTCCATAAGTTTAAAGCAAAACCTTTGAGGATTGCTTGATTGGTACTTTTTAAGTCTGTCTGTGCTGCTCTTTTTGTTGTTTAACCTACTGCTGATGTCACTGAAAACAGATTAGTTATGTTTAATTGGCTTATATGATGGATAACGGGATTTCACATGTAGAGTTACTGACTCTTCATAAGTCATCTACCGGCCTTAGCTTTAATGGCTATAGTTTTATCACACTGTATTCAGATTGAATAAAATTTTTAAATGATGACATTCATTCGTGGTATTTAGTCAGCTTAATTGAGTTGGATGAGGGAATTAATTGCCGTACATATAGTTTCTGGCTTTATAAAGTCTTCTCCTGTACACGTTTGCATGTTGCTGTAGAAGCTGTAGTTCATATACAAATGTACTGACCTCACATAAAAATATTAAACTTTGCCTTTCGTATTTTTATAATTGTATTGCTGGTCGTCTGCAGTGGCATCGCACGGCAACCACGCAGGAGACTGATGGATTTCAGGTGAAACGGCCTGGTGATCAGAACGTCAAGTGTACACTGCTGCTCATGCTTGACTACCAGGTGTGTATGGGGTCTGGTAAACCTTGTTGTTGTCGTGACCAGGCCATCAGGCAGTGCCTATATGGGGACCTAAAGAAATGAGAAATTCCACCAGGTTCGTGCAGTTCCGAAACAGATCTTTAATGTCGATGGAATCATCGAAATGAAACTCGCATTCTGCTGCCGGTTTTGGGTGAGACAGAAGTAAATGTTCAGCCGTTCCTCCCCGCTACCACAGTGTGGGCAGATTGGAGACGTAGAGATGGCAAATAAGATATATGGAGATAGTTGATGAAGTTCTGTAATTAAGTAAAGGAGACATGGTAGTGGTTTCTTGTGAAGTGTCTGATACTGGTTCATCCATTTCCTGGATGAAGAACCATTAAACAAGTCAACTTTTATAATCATTTAGATTATTAACCACTGATTTATGGGAACAAGAAAGGCATTCTGCCTGCTTCCACAGTTCCCAAAATTTTACATTTGTAGCACTCGGCTTTACTTTGGATAAATTTGTCCTGTTGGCCAGAAATCATGACTAGAATTAAGCAAGTCTGTGTTGCTATTTTGTGATATCACTTACAGACACATACCATCATTTAACAGTATTGTCCGAGTCGATCCGTGTTAGCCCATTGACCGCTTGATTCTCAGTCTCCAGTCGTCCTTATCGTGATCATCCTTACAAGACAGGCCAAAACTCTTCGTACCCACATGATACCCACATGATACTTCAGCCTGTACTCCTCCCACTAACATTAACCTCCATCCCAGGGGATTTTGAAGCAGAACTTTTTACAGGCCGATTGCCCTTCCTCTTGCCCACCCAACAGCTTGAAAGTACTGAAGATTTTGCTGATATTAGGCGGCCAATCAGTGGTCATTATGCTTTACTGGCAGCCTTCCATTGTACCAACTCATTTGTTTGTAACTATTGTCTGTTGTTTGTTTGGAGAATAAGTATCATGCTGATGATCTTGTTGAAGTGTCGAGTGGATCGCGTTGTCGTTGCAGCCGATGCAGTTCAAGCTTGACTTGCGTCTGGCTCGGTTGCTGGGCATCCACACACAAACTCGGCCAGTCATCATCAATGCATTGTGGCAGTACATCAAGACACACCGGCTCCAGGACCCCAACGAACGAGAGTTCATCAACTGTGACAAGTACCTCGAACAGGTGACTGCCCTATTGTGTGCACATGTCTAACTAAGGTTGTGTTAAGTTTGATAAGTTTTAGTACTGTTTCTGTACACATGCACACTCATTAATATTGTATAGTCAGGTTGTTTTTTTGGATCAGGGACTGATCTTATACCACTACTCTTCTTGTTATTGTTCTTCTTCTTGGGGCCCCCTGTTCAAAAAAGCCTAAGGCTCTGTCATTTCAAATCAGACTTGGCAGGAATATTCTTCAAGCAAATATGCATCGATTGGAGTCATTTTTGATGTGACATCATACTTTCAAGATGGAGGCCTTGACATCTGCTCGTTGCCTGCCACTCACTGCTGCATATACAGTAGCATCTGCTGGCTGCCAGCATGCCGAGCATGTGTGATATCATTGGCTGGTTGTATGTGCTACAGTTCCTAATCCATATGACATTTTTAGTTGTTGCTAAACTTAAAGTGCTTTGACGCTGTTGGTTAGGTGACAGGAAAGTCATGTTAGGCTGTTAAACCTTTGGGAGTTGTCAGAACAGAATCTTTACAGAGTGGTTGCCATTCCTGTCTTGCAGCCAACAGCTTAAAAGCACTGACTTTATTACATCTAGAGAATTCTTAATGCAGTAAATCTGTGGACATCTTTGTTTACTTTCTGGCGCCTGTTTTCACTTTGCTGATCATGCATCGAGTCGTTGATTGTATTAAAATGCTATTCCATTTTTGACAGATCCTCGAGTGTTCGCGGATGAAGTTTTCTGAAATCCCGACACGACTCGGTCCTCTTCTGATGCCGCCAGATCCCATCGTCATTAACCATGTTATCATGTCAGTACCACCCTGCTGCTATTCTTAGTGTTTGCCTTATTACTTGAGCACATTTTATCTGCCGCAAGAATGTTGCATTGTTATTGATTGTCATTAAACTTTTGCTAAAGTTTCTACGAGCAGTTAGTTTGGCATGCGTGCATGTTATGCCAGTGAGAGACTTGAGTCAAAACTACAACCAGTTCTCTGTGATACATGTTTAAAATACATTTGTAAAATCACAGAAGCTAGTTGTCTGATATACTGTGCAATACATGGTGAAAAAGTACTGAGATCAAATAGGTTTCTCTTTGATGCTTTGACACTGCTGCTTTGTCTGGCTCCATGTAGGCCACCAGGCCTATAGAAAATGAGAGAGTGAAAGTGGGTATTTACACAGTAGGTATTTACACAGTAGGTTTTCCTTCAGTGCTTTGATGCTGTTGGTTGGGCAACAGGAAGAGCATCTGACCTGCAGAGAAATCTTGATAAATCAATGCCTGAAAAGGATCACACTTAACAATGCAACGAGCTAACTGACTATTAATCCTAACCCTAACCCTAGTCCATTAGCCTGATAGTCCATTAGCTGCTCTCGTTAGTCTTATGCATTTTCAAGTGTCACCGACCTGAAAGTATGCTTTAAGAGGGCCTGTTAAACTGGAAGTAATCGCAGAAAAATTGGCTAGTTAAACAAAACTGAACATGGTGATTAATATTAGGTCTTTAATGCTTGTATAAAGATTGCACGAGGCTCAGTCTGTATAAAGTAAATGTTGGCTTTTAGCTTCTGTGTAATGTGTTTGTGTATGGCACATTTCAGGGTTGAGGGACCAGACGCCAAGAAGACAGCTTGCTATGACATTGATGTCGAAGTTGTAAGTGTTACTTAGATCTGTTTCATTTTGTGTATATCACTAGAAAGCTATACTGTACTCTGTTACTCTGATCGTCATTGTTGGTTGTATCTAAAATTGTTAGATTTTGTACATGTTAGTCACTGTTGATTAGAGATTGAACGATGTTTTTATGGAACAACATTTCTATTATTATTGTTGTTAT
>Ga0056131_1000278_pt1 | contig 11757 bp, 4 predicted proteins | sample WorMetLIZISLAND1_2_FD_67480 | JGI IMG/M metagenome (GOLD analysis project Ga0056131, IMG submission 67480) | Marine gutless worms symbiont microbial communities from Max Planck institute for Marine Microbiology, Germany - Olavius clavatus LIZARD... ...
CAATCAATCAGCGGCGGCACCACCGGGGGTGTGTGGGGTCGACGTACCCCCACTTTTGCGGTATGTACCCCGCAGGGGGTACAACGCAATTTAGGCCCTACGTTGTACTCCTGCGGGCCAGCGGGATACTACAGCCTACAGCTGGCCGCAGAACTGCCAAAAGTTACGCAATTCACATTCGGCACGTCAAGCACTTGTAATTCTGCTTCCTGTACAGTTTGCTACAACAAAATAATGATATACTGAAAATCTGACATACAGTCTAGCACCTTAAGTTTTGCACTGCTGAGTAACTGAAAAATGCCGCCTCCAAGAAAGTAATTAGACAAGTGGTGGGCAATCAAAGCTAAATTTTGATAAGTCAAAACATGCTTTAAATTGTATCCTGTCAATATGAAACAGGAACGAATTAGTCAAGTTTGAGTTATAGGATACTGAGATTACTGACTACGCTGAATCTGGCGCCGCTGGCGGGACGAGTCGGCGAATGCTCCACTCTAAGGCAATGCCGCGTAACTCATTATCCACACTATTTGGTAGCTGAAACTGAAAGTACAGAAATTAATGACGAACTGTGGAAGTTTGACAGGAGGCTATAGATCACAGATGCCAGTTTGTTGCAGTTTTGCGGGTTTCGGATTCAAGCATATGCATAGGTGTAGCTGCAGACGGGGGTGGTGGTGGGTTGGAGGGCTTAGCCCCCATCCCTGTGGGCAGCTGACGCGCTGTTTCTCTGCGGTAGCTGAGCTTCTTGTGCAATCTATTAGAGGCCGACAAGGCATAGCATATCGCCATGTAATATCGCTGACCTTATCTGTAGCGTTTCCGAAGAAGTAGCCATCTAAGTTGCCAAAAATTGTCGGCATTTGAGACTGACAAGCTGAGAGCAGGATTTGAGGGGAATGTCCTGTGCTGGCAAAAATGGACGGGAGAAACGTCCGTAGGGGAAATTGTCCAGGGGAAGATGTCTATGGGAAATGTCCTACACCCGCATGTCTGCCGAACTTGCGTCGCAGGGACTAGGTCAAGCCGAAGAGCCTTTGGCTTGTTGCTTAGGCCTACGTTGTCCCATTGCTATAGCGTAGCATGGCAATTTTTAACCGATTGTGACGAAATTTGGCAAAGACGACTGGAACCTGGAAAGAAAGAAACCCCTTCATTTGGGTAAAAATCCAATAAGGTTATCCCTTATTTTACCCATTTTACCCCAAATTGGCACCTACATAGTGCATTTTCAGTATGAGGGTTGAAACACTTCTCTGACGTCGTCTGTGCACCGATTATAGCGGTTCATAGTTCAAACGACATTTCTTGGTGGACACTGACATCTGAATGTCAAAAGATGGTAAAAGGGACGTAACAAGGTACCGGTAATCTACGTAATCCACGTGACTGATGACGCCAAGGTCAAGGTCGTGACCCATATGTATTCGAGGTTGAATATCTTGAAAACAGGTCCAGGTCACTGATTGTTGTGAGTAGAACAAGTATGGCAAAGTCGTTTCAGTTTTCATTATGCTGTAGTAGACTTTTTAACTATTTGTAGATGTGTTTGTCCATCCAATCGTCTGTGTGAGACTTGGCTCGGTCAGACTTCATTTTTCTGTTTTCTATTCTGTTTCTATTGTGTTATCAGTGTGCATGTAATATGTCTGTCTATTCACTGTTTTGTTATTGTAGTCGTATGTAAGTCTATTTTACTGTATAAAACCCTTCAGTATGTCTGTCTGTGTTTTGACTCATCGCTCTCTTCTGCTTGACGTCCTAAACAACGTCTACACAGTTTTCAATGAGAAGCAGGTCACATTGCTCATTGGTCTCGACCTGTCTACATCTTTTGACAGTTTGTCATCAAACACTGCTGCAGCGGCTGCAGATGGAATTCAGCGTCTCTGAAACTGCACTATTATGGATGAGGTTGTACATAACAGACTGTAGGCCTAAGCAGTGCGCTGGAAGTCGGTGTACCTCGGGGTTCATTACTAGGACTTCTGCTGTTTGCTGTGTACTGCACTCCGGTTGCCAGTGTCATAGCCTCACCTGTGAAATGGCCTGCTACTGACCTGTATTCTGATGTGGCTATAATCACTGTCAGCATCTCTGGCAGGCCGAGTGGGACGGATGTGTCTTAAACAAATTAGGCATACACTCTGTCAAACCTCTCTTCGGCTACAGTAATCTGAGTAGTCTCAGTCGTCAAGATGCTGTCGTTCTCAGGAGGCTCCGCATCGGTCATATTCGCCTTACCCATTCATATCTGTTGAATCGACACTGTGACTGTGTGTTAACAGTGGCTCATGTGCTCCTCGAGTGTAACCACTATAACGTGGTAAGACAGAGATACTTCAACGTTTCTTCTTTGCGTGAATTGTTCGACACGGTCAACGCCCAAAATATTGTTGGATTTATTAGAGATATTGGGCTTTATCCGTTTATCGTCTCTTGTAACTTAACTTTCATTCATCCTATCGATTTCATTACTGCTACCATTTTTAAACCTATTGTAAATACTTAACTTTAGTGCAATTTTAATAGTATAGCACTGCATAGCCTATATTGTGCTGAGGTGCCGTTAAAAAACTGCTCATTCACTCACTCACCCGGCGTCCACCACCATCAACGCCTGATGATGCTTACGTTCTGTCCGTTCTCACTCCCTGTACGGACTCCAGAAGAATACAGATAGGCATTCATCATGGGAACGCCAGCTACTGGTAGTGTCCTGTTTGTCGTCAGAGAAGGTCGCTGGCGTTGATTTGCCTGTTGCCAAAGAATTGGCGTCATTCTAAACTAGCATTTGTCACTGGACAAACACATCTTAGCTGCGGTGTGGTCATGCATTTACCACGCACAGGCGATCCACCACATATTTTTGTTGACTACAGACCTCGCACAGGCGCACCAATGTAGTCTGATCCTTTCCAGGACCGACTACTGCAACGCCACGTTCGACTGCGCTCCATCTGGCACCATCCACAAGCTGCAGTGGGTACAGAACAACGCCGCAAGAATCGTTCATCAAACACCAACATGATCACACACTCACATGCTGCGGAAGGGTCTGCATTGGTTGCAAGCCAAGCAGCGTATCTCCTACATTGCTGGTGCTGCTGACGTACAAGATATGTCAGCACAAGTGTATCTCAGTCGGCACAGCACAGCATGCAGTGGCACTCAGTAAGTGCGGTCATCGGCTGTTCCACTTCTTGACGTGCCTTGCAGACGGGCTGAGTCGGCAAAGGATCCTTCAGCTGTGTCGAACCTGCAAATTGGAACTCCTCGCCTCCTGCTGTCACTAACTGCGCCACTCTGTATTTAAATTTATACTAAAAACATACTTGTTCAACACTGCATACATCTAGCTTACCTATTCCTCCAGCGCCACTGAAGCTACGGCATTATGGCGCTCTGCAAATGTATTATTACTATTATTATTATTATTATTATTATTATTCAAGCATAATTTTTTCATATACGTATTTCTCACTAACTGTTGGTTTATAAATTTTTAGTGTATATAAATAATAATAGTTTCCGTTTGGTATACATATACTTAATATATGTGCATTCCTTAACAACTATACTTAATTAGATTTGTTTATGTTGTAGGTGAACAATTTTCCTCGGTGATAGTTTCAGTTGATTCGGTGTCTCGTCTGCTTAATAACCTGCTGCTATGTTTACGTCAAATGTACCGTGCAAGTCAAACGAATTGACAGACTGCTTTGGTAACAAATACACTGTTTTCAAGACGCTCAGTAATGGATTTTGTGGTTATCACGCACTCAGTTTTTGTCTCACGGGAACCCAGTCACGGTTTGCTGCAATTGTCAATGACTGCATCAGTGTATTTAGAAACATTCCAGAACTATTTCGTACGAGAACGAACTTCGGAGCTATACGTGATTCCTCGCTTTCTGTTGATGAGTATGCAGTATTTATGCAAGAAGCAATGCAACGAGTGGACAACAATCAGCCGGTAACAACGTTAGCATGGATGGAAGATGGTCACTTGGCTGCTTTGAGTTTACTGTACGACATCACAATTTGTTCCTATTCACTTGAAAACAGACAATGGCAAGTTTTCAACGAGACTGGTGGACTTGGTTACATCTGCTTATTGCATTCACCAGGACATTTTGACGTGTTGTGTGGTTACAATGGCGCACCTAGAATACCCAGTGGTCTTCATACACACTGCATTAGTCGGCAAAATTACGACATTGCAGATGACATATGGAGGTCTATGCAGCGTACATACCCTTTCAGCTACGTGCACCACTTTCCAGAACAGTTTGCAGGTCTGACAATAGTGAATAGTCCAGTCGCACTATTTCAGACACAAACTAAGCCAGTGGATGTTATTGGCATTAATGCTAACAAACAGAGTGTAAGATGCGATATTTCTGGCTGTGATTATGCCAGCAAAAGCCACAAAAGCATGGTCTTGCATAAGAACCTGGTCCACAAAATGTGTAAGTTATGTGATATTACGAGCAATGAAAAGGAAGGAGACTGTCAACATGCTGGTAATGCCTTCGTTAACATGAGCACAAACAAGATGTGGAACTCAAACGATGTTGCACAGAAAGAAACCCAAGCTTTTCAGTGTGTTGTTTTTGGTTGCTCTTACACTGGCAAGAACCAAAAATCGGTTGATATGCATAAAATGAAATGTCATAAAAACAGGATGCCGTCAATAAAAACGTCTACAGATGCGATGTTGCAGACTGCGCAATGTACTAACAGTAACGCAGAATCACTGGTTGGTATGAATGACGTAGTAAATTGCAATGTAGATGAAATGAGTGACGTGGAGCCAGATGACAATATGTCTGTGACAAGTTTGGATAGCCAGTATTCGAGAAGAAGTGATCGAATCACTAAAAGACAAACAGTGTGTACTCTGTGTACATTTACAGATGGTAAGCCTAGTTACTCAGAACCAAAAAAAGGCAAATACACGTGTGACGTTATTGATTGCGGTTCTGTACACGACACGGCCCGAGGCTTGTCGATTCACAAAAGAAAACGTCATTGCAAGAATGTACAAGACGGTGTCAACATATATGTAGAGTATGACAACATGTCGATCAACAGTGAGGATAGCATGAACTCTGGAATTCGCAAGAGTGTACGTATCAACAATAAACGAAGCAAATCTTCAAGTGACACAAAAACAACATCCATGTGTGATGATGCTCAGCAACGCCCAAAAGTGGATGAAAATGAACACTTTGCAACATGTGTACAAACAAATGCTAGTGATGGATTCACTGCACGGTCAGCAACTAACACGCGAAAAGACAACACAAAGATTGCTTTTTCTAAAAAAATTAAACAGTGGGAGAAAGAGATTGCTCCAAGAGAGAAAACTATACCACAAGCAGATCCTTTGTATGATAAATTAAAAGCTTATCACGACGCATTGAAACAATGTGTTTCAAACACAACTACAGAGAAATTATCGTCAGAGGTTATTGAAGTCATTTTGAATCCTACTGTGATAGACGATAGCGACAGAAAATTTCGTTGGACAACTGATGACGAGAAAAGACTAAATGCTTTGAACAAAACATGCAAATTACTTCAACCAAGAACAGAATGGACGTGGGCTGCTGCTGATGATACAGAACAAGGTCAGTATAATGACAAACGCATGCAGCTGTGTATTACTAAAGAATGTGAGTGGAAGATTGTTGAATGCGATAATTGTGAATCGACTGGCTTACTGGTCGGTGATCAGGTAGGTTCAGAGATCTGTTACGATTGTGTCAATCTCAACCGCGTGAGTGAAAAAGACAGAATAAAGAAACAGGAAGCATGGCAAAAGGTAAAGCCGATACGAAAAGAATACCCGAAAGCAGATGACGGGACAGATTTGCCATACTTACAGCCGGGAGACAAAGCTTGTATCGCGCCCGTGCATCCAGTTGTCACAATAAAAAAGAACCATTATGCAGATAAGCGCCTTCGTCTCGAATGCATCTCGCTCATGCAAGATCCGGTACCTACATGGTGCAAAGTTCTGCCAAGAACATCTCTCGCGGAGAGGTACATGATCATAGAAAGATGTGTGCAGAATCAGAAGAAGTACATTGTGGCCGATGCAAATCGTGTGCGACAATGGCTGCGTTATCTGTTTTCACATCATCGGGAGTTCATTCGCTTGAGGCGACAGAAACAGTTGGCGATAGACGAGGCTGCTATAAACTTGTTGGGACCAGACTTGGAACTGGCAGAAGTAGACTCAGGTTTGACAGATCACACACCATCAGATGCACGACAGATAGTATCGGATTCTGAAAGCGGCGACAACGGTCTCACAGACGCCACGGGAACGTCTGGGTTATCAGAGACTCATGTTTTCTCATTTGACAGGTATCCGGAGCTGTACCTCAAAACGAAAGACGTACTGCGTATCAGAAAAGAAGGCAAACTGGAAATAATAAAGGACGATACAGTGCGAAAGCCGACATACAGCTCAAGTGCTAATGTGGCGTTTCCTTCGCTGTACCCACATGGAGAAATGTCTCCACTTGACTTTTCAGACTACAAGCTTGGTCGTTATCTTTTGAAGAAGCAGTCTTTGTTTGCTCACACAATGAGTGATGGAAAACTGCAATGGACGTTTGCTGAAGATGACATCCATCTTGCACATCAATTCAGTAGATTGAGTGAGCAGACAGTCCGTGCTACGGTCGGTTATTATCTAAGTTCTCATCCAGGTGTCGCTCACCTATCACTTAATAGCATCCTGACAGCATTCAGGGACGGTGTTGACCAAGATTCAGGGCTGCTCAATTCGCATTTGCCAGAGTTGACAACTATTATGACTCAACTCCCAAACTCTCGCCAGAAGTGGTTTGCAGAAAGACTGGGAATTGAGGCTATCTCTCGAGACATTGGATCACCGAACGTTTTCATGACTATAAATCTCGACCCGAGAGCTTCGCCAGATGTACGTCGCTTGTTGTACAAGCTCGAGCATGGCAAAGATATGAAACGCGATGAACCTTTCCTGAAAGACACTTGCGAATTCACAAAACTCATCAACAAATTTGCACCATTCGTTGCAATCTATTTGTATCGTAAAGTGAAGGCCATAACTCACGTATTTTTGACAAAGATATGCGGCGTTCAAGAGAAGGAAATGAAAGGTGACTGGCAAAATCAAGATGTCACGGAAACAAGTTGGTATTGGGGTCGTGTGGAATTCACGGAAACACGAGGAGTTCCACACTTCCATTTCGTTGTGAAGCTGCCTCATGTACTTGACACTGGCATTCTGGGTCGAATGATTCACAACGGCCGAGTTGTACGCCAGGAGCTGAAGTGTGGGAACATTAGACCTGAGAAAGTTGAACAAGCATGGAACATGATCGAGATTGGTTTACTTGCTAGCCGCTACGCAGCACTTTTTGCACATTCAATTTCAACGGCATCATTCTATGACGAAGACATTGATATTGACTCTCACGATGACAGCAAAGTTTTGTCTCTGAGAAAGTATAGGAAACAGTTTGCTGAAAATTACAAGGAAGGCCGTATCACTTTGGAGACACATCCACTAATGCGACGATTTGATGACCCTGAGTGTCGATCGAATATCTTCGAAGAGATGGTGGATGTTGCATCTGTTTCATGTGTGCACGAATGTATTCGAGGCAGCTGTGGTGGCGATCCGCTCAGTGGTGAGGGCTGTCGTTTCGACTTTCCCAAAAAACCACTCAAACACACAGTCGCTGCAGTCATGCAGGTAAATGCCCATCAGATGGAAGCGCGCATGCTTCTGCGCCGGACATGTGACAGAGTTGCTAACTTGAATCGATATCTGGTCAGGTATTTACGCTCTAACCATGACGTAAGTGTTTTGATCGATTCGGCACACTCACTCCGCTATGTGACAAAGTACTGCAGCAAGGCTGGGAAGCATGCACACCTGCTTGACGAAGTTATCGAGCACATGAACAAGAGGTCGACGGATTTATTGCCGCCTAACTTGAAGCAAGTTTTATCGAACCTTCTTCTGGCCGACACTTCACATCGCTCATTCGTCAGCAAGCAAGAGCTGGCGTACAAAGTCATGAACTTGCCAGATGTCATGAAGTCATTCACTAATGTCGATGTGGTCGGTTTTTACAAGCGTGCAAATCTGCAGGTGCCGTATGATGATCAGAATACCATCGAATATTCTGACAGGACGGAGTACAGCGCATATGCTGAGCGATGTAGACAAGACACAGTACTCGGACGAGGTCTGACCAAAGAAGCCGTGGAGAACATGTGCTTGAATGAATTTGCTGAAACAGTTCGGTACAAATGGACAAATTCAAGGAAAGTTGAGACGAAAGTTATTGATGAGACAAAGAAACGCAAGTTTCGATCGCGAGATGTCAGTACTGGTCACTGGCACTTGACACTGTACAGCAAACGGAAGCACACACGACCGAGTACAGTTCTATATACTGCACCAGCCATAGACTATCAATTGGTTGAGCATGGAAAAACAACAACGCAGACGACGTTCTATGATCTTGCGATTGACAAACGTCACCAACTCTATCGCGCTTACTACGAGCTGGTCATGTACGTACCGTGGCATAATTCTCCAGATGAGACGTTCCTATTGGAAGATATACAAGAAGTGCTCAACGATCCTGGAAGACATGTCGAGATTGATAGTCGTCACAGTCTGCAGCGTTTGGAAGAATTCTTCAAGATCTATAAACAGCTGTACGATGATGGTAAGGTCGCGCCACCAGGGACTTCATGGCAGAGAGATAATCAGTTTTCTTACTCTATCTATCTGGTCAATCAGCACAACCGAGATGTGCACCTGGATCGCATTGATAACAGAGGTGTCTTCAAAGCCCAGTATGAGGATGTCGATGAACTTGTGAATGTAGATGTCGACATACGACCAGCTGTCAACGACGTGACAGATCTGTATGAATATCCGACATTTGAAAATTTTATGCCTCCAGACACATTTCGTGATATCATGGAACAGAAAGTGCCAGAGTTGAATGATATATGCGTTGCTTTTCCTCTGCAAAATAAGTGGCAGCGTCTGGAAGAAGTAGCGACGCATAACAAAGCGAAGCGATTCATTGCCAATCCGCCTGTGTCACCAGTAAACTACGATGACATGACTGAAATACAGAAGTTCGCAGTTGACATAGGTACGAATGATAAGCATCAGATCTTGTTCTTGTGTGGGTGTGCAGGAAGCGGAAAGACTGCTACTGCATTGAAAATATGTGAGCATTTCAAAGGTCGCGTTCAAGCTACAGCTTACACAGGAAAGGCTGCATCATTATTCAACGGGCCAACGATACACTCACTGTTTGGATGGTCTCATCAGCAGCATAACTCTGCAATGATGGAAATGAAACCTGACAGCAAAAAAGTGACAGAATTCAGAGTCGCACACGAGGATATAGATCTCTTTGTAATTGAAGAGGCACTTGCTGTACCTCCAGCATATTTGGCTTTAATTGACGAAATGATGACCGCTGCATTTAATCCAAAGCGTGAAAAGAATGCAAATGGTGAGCTGGGGCCTTTTGGAAACAAAAAAATGCTTTTTCTCGGAGACCATGCACAACTGCCACCAGTTGGAGGACCAGCAGTATATGACAATGGGCGTGCTGCAAGTGATACTCTGAAATTGAAACGAGAAACTAAGCAATCGAAGCGCTCCAAGACTGGTCAGTTGATTTTCGAGAAGTACCTTGTAACAAACTGTATTTACTTACAGCGCGTACAGAGAAACTCTGGTTTGTTGGGAGAAATTTGTCACCGCATGAGACAGGGAAAACTCACGGAAGATGACTGCATGATGCTGACACATCAGAGAACAAAGTTTCCAAATGTGTGTACGGATGTAGGTATTCATTATCAGAATGAAATGTGTGCAATGCACAACTGGCGGCAATTGTGGAATGTATGCAAACAGTCCACATCACAACGTCGCATGTACATATGCAAGGCCACTTATCACGTCACGAGTGACAATAGTCAGATCACAGATGCACTAGGTGCTTTACCACCTCAGGCTTATGACTACGCACCCGACATTCTGTGTCTTGCGGAAGGCTGTGAAGTTCGCCTGTTGCACAATGTAAACATTGCTGCTGGTCTGGTTACGTCTCAGTCAGGTGCTGTCGTGAGAATAATTTTCAACAATGCTGACGCTAATTTACTGCTAGCTGGAGATCATGTCGCACCATACTGCATAATTGTGTCATTCTCAGGATTTCAAGGATTTGTTGACAAGAAAGCTGGCACTGACAGACGTATTTTTCCTTTTCCAAATCAGCCCACATGGGTACCAGTGTTCAGAAAACGATTCAGTGTGAAAATAAGTTATCTACCATCTTGGGTGAGAAAGAAACAATTGGAAAAAGACTGCTACCGGATCCAGTTTCCGCTCGATTTGTCAAGCAACATCACTGCACATAGAGCGCAGGGAACAACGATGGCTAATTGTCTTGTGTCTGTTGACTTGGGACTTGATAATCCAGACATGAAAATGCCACCAGAAATAAGCGCACTTCTCTATGTGGCTTGTACACGTGCAACGAAATTGGAAAATTTGTTCGTGAGTCCGATTCATCCAAGCATTTGGCAGAAAATTGGTCAGAATGACGTCGACAAGCACAGGCGATCTGTCGATGAAAAGCTGCGGAAAGCATCTTTGCAATTTGCTGAAACTCATAGTAGGCACGAACAAATGACTGATGAGCTGGCATGGACAGCAGACAGTAGCAAGAATGCTCAAGAATGGCGTTTGCTGCAAGAACAGACAGAGCCTCCATTGTCTAATCAGCGTGTTGTGCAGCATTCAATATCTGACAACACGGATTTCTGTGTAAATGTTGGTGATTTGGAATTCCCGATGTTCAGCAGACCTGTGTTATCAGAGAGACATGTAGGCATTGACCAAGGTGTGAAGAATTTTGCCATCGCTGTCGTTGAAAGAACTGTCGGCAGCAGTCCCAACATTGTTGCAGCAATGAACTATACGGATATGAAGTTGAAAGATCGCTTCAAAGCAGCAGATGTGCTAGTCGCATTAACTGACCAAACTGACCTGTTGCTATGGATGAATCCTAACTATGGTGATAACACAGTTGATCGAGTCATTGTTCACTTAGAGCAGATTGATCGACGCAACAGAAACTCCAAACAGTTCTCGGTGGAACTTGGCAGATTGTTACAACAGCAGACAATTGATCATGAGCTTTGTATTGTCCAGATGTCGTCTCCACACATGCATCGTTCTAATGGACCACTGTTTCACCTCGGTGATGAGGTTGTCGAAGCATTGCAGTTACATGCTACTACTTACCTAGAGCAACGTTCTAGAGCAGACTCAAACCCTTCTGTTGTGAAAGTTCAGAGTCCACATGTTGACAATGAGCCAGAGGATGTTGAACCTTCCAGTGCCAGCAAAACGAATCGTGCAGAACAGACTGAGTCACAGATATACAGAGCCAAAAAGAAAATGTCCAGTGACGTTTTCCGTTACATTATTGAGGCTGATGATGAGAAACTGGAACAGATGAAGTTGACCGTGGACTGCAGAGTACAGCAATACTGGCGTCAAGTTATTACATCTGATAGCTCAATCAAACTGGATGATGTTGGCGACGCATTGTTGCACGCTCTCGACGAAATACTCTGTGGCAGTTCAAATTTCAAACAACTTGTTCCAGCAGCACCTTCAGTGCATGTAAACCGAACGGTTGC
>Ga0056131_1000279_pt1 | contig 11753 bp, 7 predicted proteins | sample WorMetLIZISLAND1_2_FD_67480 | JGI IMG/M metagenome (GOLD analysis project Ga0056131, IMG submission 67480) | Marine gutless worms symbiont microbial communities from Max Planck institute for Marine Microbiology, Germany - Olavius clavatus LIZARD... ...
CAGTCAAGGCTCGGCGATAGAAGTTTTGGGGTCGCCGGACCACGGCTATGGAACAATCTGCCCGTTGAACTGCGACAGCAAGACATTTGTCTCACCGAGTTTAGGCGGCTACTTAAGACATTTTTGTTCGCTGAGACTCGGCGCATTGTGACTTCTTTGTTTTAATGGCGCCGGGTATAAGCACTCTTACTTACTTACTTACATATCTAAGCGTCGTCGTTGACATGGTGGCTTGTACGTTTGTTGTAGGTGGCGTGTTCTGTCCACGGATATGGGACTCCGTCAGTTGCTGGCCAACTACTTCGGCCGGTCAGACGGCCGTCGTTTCGTGTCCAGACCAATTTGGCGGTGTACCTATAGATACTACCCGTAAGCAATACGCTTCAAATGTCGTATAATCGTATAATTATCCGGCGCGACTTGAGCGTTATTAGAATATGCTATTTTGGATGTAGGCCACAGAAGACCGTAAGAAATGTTGGCAGTTTTGTTTTGGGCAGTTGTCTGCTTCATTTTAAAGACTTTGCAAATCTTTCTGTGCTTAAGAACAAATATTGGCAATTCAGCATTGGAACCGTCAACTGGGTAACCTGGTCACTGGGTCACTGGATGCTGGATCTGGACCATTGACCTGGTCTGTTAAGCAAAACACACAGTCTATTTGGCGCTGTGTACAAATCACATAATACGCGTTCATTCATTCATTCATTCACATCAAGCGGCACTATACTAAGCAGTAAAACTGCAACCGTCGCTGAAATGGTTGCAGCGTCGTTCGCACGGTGTAGTCATCGTGTTACGTGTATTGGACCCGAGTACAACAAGGCCTCAGCGTAGTTGGGGGACGCTTTGATTACCGTAGTTCCTTTGATCTCTGGGTCCGGACATCTTCGTTAGTATGCCAATGGAATGGGATCACTGGGTCCAGGGTCACATTTAGATTTAGATGACCCAGTTCCAATAGTAGGACAATCTTACGTACGCGACAGATTGATGAAGGAAAGAATGTTTATTGGTTTCTCCTATGGGCTCTTTTGAGTCACCGTTTGCTGCTTTGCATCGTAACAAATGTTTCTTGGCCCGAATAAGAAAAAGATAATTATTCTAACTTTGCGTTAAGTGCGACGCGGTGTGTTATTGCACTGTATATACAGCGACTGCCGGATTAGTCCGACTGCCAGCGGACATTTTCACTGGCTTTCAGTCTCCGCTGTTTGTCAGCAGCGAATGATAATCCGACAGATCTTGCTAATGCAGATGACTGACGCGTCGGATTTGCCGCTAATTTATGTGCAGCTCTGACATGCTGTACTGACGCGACGCCGATGCGATTAACGAAACTCGGTCAAAATAACGAAATACAAGAAAACCGTGCTATCGCAGGGAGAACCACGCGACGCCTCTGTAAATTTCGATACGTATCGAATTTTACAACGGATCTTGACTCGTTTGAAGACATTGCAGGTTTTCTGCTCAGAAGCTGACCCCCACTTCTATTCCACCCGAATTTTGGGGGCGTCCCTGTTGGACCAGATCGCCGCGTTGAAATTATTTTCGAAGTATTCCAACCTGTGTGATCAGCATATACCTGAACGTCACAGACAGACATACAGACAGACACACGGACGACTTAGCAGAGGCATAACCGCGCTCTGCGTAACATCGCGCGGTAAAAATGCGACCAAGCGATGCATGCACGAATGTTGTCGGCGACCCTGCTGATATTTCACTAAAACGGCGCCACCACCAGCTGACGTTCGCGAGCAAACAACGTATGTGGTCAAGCTCTCAGTCATCCGCTACAGCTGTGTTTCAGCAGCCAACGTCACGCGTATCAGATTGTGACCGTATTGTAAGAGGGCGATCATCGCTTTTGTTCTGCCTATGCTGCGCGACAACGCTCAGAATGCAAGGTCTGAAAACTAAAGCCCTGTCCACAGCGTGGACAGGGCTTAAGGAACTGTTCAACGACCTGAAAAAGCAACGTAACTGAAATAATATGAAGCTGTAATATCGTTTTTTTGTATTTTTTTCTGTTCCAAAGTGTGCTAAAGTGCAATGAAATTGTTTAATACTGCAAACTTTGTTACGTTGACACCGAGCATCTATGCACATAATGCGAATACAGAGAAATTTAAATGACATTTCGTTAACAAGTACGAATGTACTGCAGATCAGGAACTAGCGGACGCTGCTGCATACGCGCCGGGCAGACGTCCACCATGCTGCAGCACTTTTCTGTTTGAAATGACGTCATGGCCGCCGTCTTGAAATTGTGACGTCTTGTCAGAAATCCGACTCCGTCAATCGATGCGTATTTATTTGAAGAACAATCCTGCTAAATTTCATGCCGATGAGATTTGAAACGACGGAGCCTTAGCCTTAGGTTTCTTGAAGAGGTTCCCCAACAAGAAGAACTACAAGATCAACAACAACAAGATGAGTAGCAATATGATGAAAAAATATGATCTAAAAAATCAAGTCATACAGTAGCAACATTGAAGCATTCGAAAATGCAGACTGTTAAGTTAGTAATTTCTCCGTAACTGGCAACTGCAAAGGTATATGCTTCTATATAAGCACTCAGTGTTATGTAATTAGCGCTATATTGCTGTCGGGCACAATCTACTTGGGCAGCTTGCGCGGACACCACCGCATGCTTTTAATAGGCGCTCAGTTACACAAGGTACCGTTACTGAGAACGTGGTGGATGGCTTTTAACTGAGCGCACGAAATCTTGTCAACTTTTATTTTCTGGCTATATAATTGGTGTTTTAAAGTTCTACTTCAGACATTATTGTTCAAAGTAATCGTGTACCCACTACGTAATGTACCCACTACATATTAGCATGTAGTAACTTTGATCTGAAGGTTTCGAAGATACGACTTAACGGCGCTATGCAAATCTATTATTATTATTATTATTATTAGCGATCAAAACCAGGAAAATCGTTGTTTTCGACCACCGAACTCTCACGTATTTCACACTCCTCTTCAGGGAACCCCGGCGCATATCTGCAGGAACCTTATATTGTGAGAGACTAGAGATACTAAGCTACATTTTTCGTAAAGAATAGAGGTCTATCTTAATTCAAATTTGCATAGTTGGCTCCAAAAAATACATCTGAAGTGTAATAGAGTACGTAATGGCCAGGTCATTGATTTCGGTGCCAATCGAAAACTCGATCGATATCTCTGGTCATCTTGCACAGAATCAGAGCAAAGCAAAGCAAACTATCAATATAGCGCATTCTCAATTTTTCAAAAAATCTCTAACGCGCTGAGTACATCTCGTCAAAATTTCTAGGTTCATCGACTTAATGGCTGAATCCTCTCACAAATTATAACGCCCTCGCTGGGGTGATCGAACCCTTTCCAATTTCTGGATGAATCCTGAATCCTGAATCCTGGTGCTGTCGAAGATTTAGGTCGTCTTGACACCACACTATCAGCGAGTGACAGCGTACGGACGGACAGACGGACATCTTGACGGTAGCTGCAAAAATCGTCGCTGTAGTTTAATATCGTTCTGCTTTAAAATCAGTCTCTTTTGTTCCAGGAATCTAGGACCGCTTTAACGAAGGGCCGACGGCCTGGAACCGACCTGGCGATCGCTAGCACCACGTAGTCTCACAGTCGGTCACTTCGCTTAATGAGAAGCAGCTAACACGATGATGCTCTGCTGCACCTGGTTGCTGAGGTTGCGCGTTGTAGACGTCATCATCGCGTCATCCGTGCATGATGTTCGATATACTGCTCTGCGCGACACTATTATAAACGTTTCATATGCGCGTTAGTTCACACACGAGCGGACACCCGCGTGCATGTGTTTGTTTCCGGCAAGAATGAACGCCGCATTCAGCGAATTATTAGCGCATGCCTGCTCTTCCGTCCTGTAGCCAAATTCACATGATCATCATCATCATCTTCATCATTTTATTAGCGATCAAAACCAGTAAAATCGTTGTTTTCGACTACCGAACTCTTACATATTTCACAGCTGGGGAGGGGACACCCCTTCCCCATATCCTCTCCCTCGACGCCTTCGATCTGGGCGCCTCGGTTGTCAGCCCCCCCCACAACAGTGCACAACGGTTAGTCACTAATGCTTCAACGCCTTGTGCTATCTGACAAAGTGAAAATTGAAGACCTTTTTATTGTTATGTCGCACTTTTCTTTATCTTCTATATCTTAATCAGATGAAGTCTCCTAAAGCGTGAGAATCAGTTTCCACTCAATGCAATCACTCAATGGCAAAACGGGATTAGTTCATCCCGCTTTAATTGCCACTGAATGACTTGCTTCGACATGATATCAATACAACATAACTACCGTATTTGCTTTGTCGGCCATCCGCCGATCCGCCATTATTTACACCTTCATTTTTTTCATTCCAGGCTCAAAACATTCCTGTTTCAGAAATCCTGCCCTCCATAGACTACTGATGCTCCCCGACCTCTTTAACGGATAAGTGTACTGTTTACCTGATTTTATGTTTACCGTTTTTAAAAGTTTTTTTGTCGTTAATGGCGTTGTCGCCAGTGTCCTTGTTGAGTTCTTTTTAGTTTCACCTTCCATCGTAGATTTCTGGATTCTTGACAACTGACTATTGGATTTGTTTTAATTAATTTTTTAATTTTATATGCCGTATTTTCAGTTTTAAGTGCAACATTCTTATTGTATCGTATCGTGTCGTAGGGCTAGGAAATCCCTAGGCGTAGGAAATTCTTTTTCGGCCGATATACCACCGTGCAAATTTTCTCCGAAATCGACCCGTATTTTACATATCTTATTAACAGTCTCTAGACCACGCCGTCCTTAAACAAGTTCAGGTTGGACGAAGGTAGTGAATGCGATTAGTGGTCGGGGCGGTCGGTGTATGTCTCGAGTTAACAGTGTTGCCGCTGTGCGTGTGTGTGGTCTGCAGAGAATGCGACGCGACTGTGCTTCCTGAACGGGACCTGGGAACACCGATCCAATTACGCCAACTGTCGGCTGATGGACATCGGCGACACTGCGGTATGTTTCGCGATGAAACTCAGTCTCTGTCCCGGCCACTGCTCCTAGTAAGTAAGAAGAAACCTGAACGTGCTCTGAGTGCTTGCTGAACTCGGTTCACTGAACGTGGTTGGGTTCGTTTCAGTCAGATAGTTTTACGCTGATATACTAGCAAACTTATTGCGTGACTCCTCACTCCGCAACACGGTGGAACAGCCATTAAAATTTACGTCTAGTCTTTATCGCTCAAGACATGTAGTTCACAACGCGGTAAGCTAATGTCGTCTGTCCGTCTGTATGTAAATAACGTTGAGGTGCCGTTGTCAGGTTGGCTTACTTTGACAAGTAATTACATGGCTCTTAAAGTCTCAAATAGGCAACCTAGTCCAAGCTGAACACCTCGACATTTTGTGAGCATTGCAGTAAGTTCATTTGTCGAAATTGTCGTGCTGGTTGTCTGTAATTTGTAATTCTAACCTGTGGCTTAGGTGGTCGTGTGCAGTCAACCGAAAATCTTCATACATAGTTTCAGTACTTTAGTTAGCGCGGTTAATTATTGCAGTATGCGCAGTCTCCTTTCGACAGCACAACATTCTTGTTTTTTTCTAGCCAATTTTCTGCACTGACTTTCTTGATTTTCTCGAACCTTTGCCATACGATATAGTTTTGACGGAAGCTGAAACTAAAGATTTTCAGAAAATTTTAAGTGTCCTCAACAGAAATTAGGGGCCATTTTGGCAGAATTTTCCGGATGTTTTATCCGAATTTTGCGATAACAATCATTAACATTAAAGAATTTTTGCATTTACAAAAATAGCGTCTAACCGATTATTACTCACTATCTGTACCGAATTGGAAAAGGGCCAGACTAACAATAAGTGAGAACCGCTGGCTGTCAGTCAGCAATAAAAATTTTGAAGACGCTACTGACGCTTCGAAATTATTGCTATGTTTTTTTTATTTCGTAACAAGTAACATTTAGCTGTTTCGTATGTTGTATAATTGATTTGTTTTTTGTTATCCCATACTTGCAAAATGGCACGAAGATCTTCATGTGTGACTATCTGTCTGTGTGTCTTAACCTTTTTATTCTGTTGTTCTGCTTTTTGGACTGAGTGCCTGCCTTCATTGAAGTTAGTTAGTTAATGTACGTCAGTCTTCCGACCCGTCTGTTCAGTCGTGTCGTCGTCGAGGTCAAAACTCTTTGGAGCTTTCCTTTGATCCGTAAATTGAGACAACTTGGTTCGTCCCAGACAGAGGGGATGCTGATTGGCTGAATTACTGGACATCCGCCAGTCTTTCTTATTTCGCCAAAATTCTCACAGGAGCTGCAGAGCAACGGATCTTGCGTTCTATTATTTTTTGCCTCGATGTTAAACTTTGAAGTAGGCCTGCGTCATTTTTAATAATAATAATGATGATGAGGAGGATAAATAAATTTAAAAAATAATAATAGATTTGTATAGGCCGTTAGGTCATAACTTCAGAGGCGCTGTGCAAGATTATGATCTTTCACGATTATTAATATTATTAATATTAATAATAATATTATTATTCTATAAAAAATAAATTATTAAGGATAAACATGTTTAAAGTGACGTAAGACAGCAAGCTGTTACAAGGGCACTCTACACAAAATGATGCCTGTCGTTATCACTAAGCAGTCAAGGAAAAGAGTGATGACTAAAGGTAATCTATTTCAGAATGTCTCGTGCAAATGCTAAACTTTTTACCTAATCAGATCAAATCAAAGCAAGCAAACTTTGTGTATTACATGACCAAGGAGCAGATGAGTGACTGAGACATGCGTGCTATGTAGTGTGAATTTTTGTAATATAAATAAAAAGAAAGTAAGAAAATTGCTGAAACCGTTAGGGAATACTTCTCTTTTATGGACGAATCTAACATTGGTCTTCGAAGCTAATTAGCCAGTCTTCAGGTGTCCAGTGTTCATCAGTTTCTCATTCCTTGTATGTGTGGTCTTCTCTGATTATTGCCCTTCAGCCTTTCCGGACGTCACTGTCAAAGACGCAACATCACGCATCGCCAACAGCACATCCATCCGTCTCCAATGGCGTATGCAGATCGTATTCCACCGTCTTCGGAAGACTACAACTAACCAGAATTTTCAGTGGATTTTTCTTTTACATGTTCAATCAAAAAGTTTATAGTTTTTTTATTTTAGAAGACGTTTATGTGATCATACTCATCATATTCCCGTCTCTTGTTTACGTAAAATAAATGAAGTAGGCCTACTTTTGTTTTCTGGTATTATTGTTGACTGCAGCTGTTTTGGACTGGTTTAGCAAATTAATCGGAGCTATGTCATACATCATTTCAAAATAATGTTTTAGTATTTTGTACGGAACGTGAATCTCACGGTTCTCAACAAAACAGAAATTGGAAGATATCGTACTTCGTATAGTTACTGCTGTACGATAGTGTTGTCTCTCTCTCCGTCTGTTTGTAATGAAGGGTATATGGCTAACAACCTGCAGCAAAAGTGCCTGAACAAGTGAATAGGAAGTGCGCCTAGGAACACGACTTTACAACTTTCTACCCCCTACACAGAAGATGGTGCCATCTGCATGGCGAATACACTAAAAATACTGCGAACAAGCGAACCGCTAAAATGTGCACGTAGCCATCGTCACCTTGCTGCACGGCTATTCCAGACAATGCCGTGCAACTGATCCCTTCTCAGCAACAGTTGGGCTACTTGTTACGAATTACACTGGTACGACGCATTGTTTACAGATGTTTCACGTTTTGGAAGGCGGTCATACCAGATGCGCCCCTGAGGTGTCTGTTTGTCGTTCTTTTTTGTCGACGCTGGCTTCCAGGCGTTTCATGTCCTCGTCACTGTTTTCACCTCAGACGTTTACCGTCCGTACGTAAGCACAGTTCGTCACACATTTCAATGGCCGAGAGCGCCAGTTGAATTCGCCGATATTTGTCAAGCCTCAAGGAACAAAAAAGTCGTCTCCATGCGTAACGTCCAAATGTCATCTGTATGGCTGTTTCCGTTTCTATTTTAGTCAAGTTTCTTCTTGTTTTTGTGTGTTGTAAAATTTATAAATTATGATAGTAAAGTGTTCCCGAAGCACTAGCTGCTTGCAGTGAAATTAACGTAAATCATGTAGATGAAACATTAATGTGAGACTTATATTGAAAGAACAATACTGCTCTGGAGGCTTACCATAAGTTCGCTAGTATATCAGCATAAACTAGATAATGCGTGGCAATGCAATGTCCTCCCGACTGATGCCGCAGTAAAAGTTAGGGTAGGCTAATACTACTTCTATTGCCGATGAAGTACTTTTTGTGGGACATTTTTGAGAAAATCGGTTCGAAGACGTGGGAGGAGATTTCCTGACGCAATTTCACTTCTCTGTCACAGTGTACACTACAGTGTACACACAAAGAGGGCGACCATAATTTAAGTTACTGTCACCAAACGGTAAAAAACTCGGTGGTAATAAAAATGCGCGTGAATTGTTATGAAGTAATAACGTACATATTGGATAATGAAGCTGCTGCTGCTGCTTTGGAATGTGGCTTAGTTCACCAGTTTGATTTTCGTCGTATGTGGTCATTATTGCAGGATAAAGACAACTTCATCTCGAGTCTCATCTACTTCATCGGCTTCAGCACATCCATCATCGCGCTGCTGATTGCGCTGTTCATCTTTCTTTATTTCAGGTGCGACTACAGCGCGTTAACTCGCATTAAACGGCGAGATTTGCGTAACAAATACGCGCTGTTCGTAATAGCGTACTGCTAGCAGAGTGAGGTCTGGTCGGTCAGAGTTGCCACCCGACAACCGACATACGTATTAATTGGGTTTAACCGGCCGAGCTCAAAGCGCAGACAAGATTGAGAGGGATGAGTCCCTCGCAACGGTTCGGACTCCGGACATTGTTCTGTGCGGAATGATCGACATCACAGCACTTTTCAGTGCAGCTCGGCAGTGGGGCAGTTGGTCGGTTAAAGATGAATGCCTTTATTTCTTTTTGTTTTTATTATGTGAATTAAGCATAATGTACAGATCTTTCTTAACTTTATTAGCCATATTCATTGTCCATAAGCTGTCCGCAGACTATTTTAAGTTTGTGTAAATTATACGAATCCTAAGAATGTTGCTTTTTAAAATTGTTTTCTTTTTCAACATGTTGTTTAACCTCTGCTATATTTTACGGTGAATAAAGTTCTGTGTGTAGAGGATTAAAATATGAAATTAGAGAAGGGAGAAAATACATTGTTGACGAATAATAGGCCTGCCTCTATGAGTTTAAATACAGCGTGAGACAAAAGCAAGCCACCGTAATTCTACTTGTTCATATCTTTGTCAAATAAGCCTACTAACCAATTTTCGAAATTCTTTCACTGGCCACACAGTTTGCAAGAAATAGACCATTGAAGAGCCTAGTTCACCTTAAACGAGTCCCTACCCTATATTTGTGAAGTAGGCTACTGTCCGAGAGATGGCGTACAGTGTATAGGCTATACTGGAGCACTGTCTCGCAGAAAGATGAACTCGCCAGACGTAGGCGTAACTTACGGGAGGTACCGTACCGGGGGTACCGTACTTTTTGGAGCGGGGGTACCGTACTCCCACATTTTGGGCGTAAGACAGAAAAAATAACAGCGATTGTCCCTCATCCAGCGCTCACATAAGCCCCTATAATATCCAGGAAAACGTTTGGCGGCTGGGGCTTTGCCCCAGAAACCGAGTATGGGCTCATATCGCCCCCCACACATCGTCCTATTTAAGGAATTGAATCAGGTCGCTGATGTTTGCGTCTATCAGTGGCCAAACGGCACTAGCTAGTTCATCTAGCAGCCATTTTGGTGCCCATTTGCCCTTATTGTTTAAACTGCACTAAATTTGGTCAGTTGATTCTCAAGAAAATAATTAAAATTGTTGCCACCAAATGTCATATTTTTGGCTAAAATGCACCAAATTCGATTTCGGCTGTGGCTCTGCCCCAGATCCCGCCGGGGGAGCTTACAGGTAAAGGGAAGGGAAGGGAGGGAAAGCGCGTATACGTTGCAATAATCACACGTCCCCTGCTCCAGCGTAGAACCGCTGTTGCTTTCTCGAGATGTTGGTCTGGGGAGGCTTTTAGTAACTGAATGATCTTCGAAGCTCGCTGAAGGTCGTCACTAATGCCACTGTTCGATATGATTATGTGACTTCTTATTTGTGTTTCATATAGGCTAACTATACGTCTCTTAGTATATTGCCTTTCAGATGCAACCATTGTGTCGGTGGAAACCGCGATTTTATACCTCGATTGTATTTTAACTCCCCGTAAAAGTGATTCTGTTCCAACTTCGCCTCGAAATTTGGTGTGACTGTGAAAATAAGACTGATGGGGCTACTACACGTACACGGTAAAAAGTTCGTGTGTATTAGGCTATCGGTCATTGCACTGTCATTGGACGCGGTAAAGATTGACGGCGAGACGATAGAAGTCGCGCAATGGAGCGAACCAAGACGGCTACGTAGAACCGATCTGGTTGGTATAAAGCAGGCGACCTAGGACATTGACGTTAACTGCATTATCGCGCATTTGCTATTGGAAAACGAGCCAGAAAGAAATTGGTTGACGACGCGGCAACAGCAGACTGAAGGCTCAACATTCGCCAGACGATAACCACCATCCACTGTATTTTGTGCATCAGTAGTCCTCTGACGTATATATTAATCTGCATTCGGGCGTGATTGACGCCACGGCGGATGAAAGAATTCAATTATGGCCTCCATTAATAACGTAACTCGATCTTCGATGACGTGCTAAACATATAGTCTCGGTTCAAATGACTGGCCCTATATTCGTTAAATTTGCTGACAAACTGCGTAAGAACTACGGACAGTGATACAGCTGAAGCACTGGCTGCGAAATGTAATGCAAATGCAATTAACTACGGACGACTTTTTCGGCGACGCATAAATACAGAGGCTGTGGAATCTGGAGTATAGCCTGACGGTGACAGTGGCAGCAAGCAACAAGGTGATCAAAATGTTTATCGCAAAAGTTACGTATGGACTGTGAAACGTTGTCCATGCAGAGAATGATCAAGTCACTCACTGCTGATGGTCGTAGCGATCTCTATTATCCAGAACGAGCGACCCAGACTTGCGAACTGACAGGCACTTGTGGATAAACCGGTGTCCTCTTCCATCTGCTGCAACTAAGTTTTCTTCGGCTGTGAGTCTGTAACGCGGTGGACGCTTCCAGCCCGTAGCAGGAGGTATGCCAGTGAAGGCCCCAACGGTGAGATGTGGTGCTTGTGAGGCAGGAGTGTTTCTCGGTAATCGGCAGATAATTATGACCAAAGATTGAGTGGCGTCAGCCAGCGATGAGAGAAGCTAAATCTGACAGCTTTGTTGTCTCCTTGATTGCATTATTGGTAATCATATCATATCATTTCACACAAAGGATATGGCCTTGGGATTGCATGTGAAAAGACTGAATCCGGCCGACCGTTATCAGTTTTCCTCCTCATCCTCATCGTCGTGATATTAGTCAGTGTTCCGGTTCCATATATCACGCGACAGCTCAAATGAGATGTAGCCTAGATTCTGAGCTTGGCTGTTTTAGATTGACCTTGTCAGTAGGTCGACAATATACACCGTGAGTCAAAAAAGGGAGACACTATACTCTTGTCCATATCTTTGCTAAATATTGACCGATTTTCATAATTCTTTCACCGACACATTCAGTAGGAAACGTGCAATAAAATTATTA
>Ga0056131_1000280_pt1 | contig 11749 bp, 11 predicted proteins | sample WorMetLIZISLAND1_2_FD_67480 | JGI IMG/M metagenome (GOLD analysis project Ga0056131, IMG submission 67480) | Marine gutless worms symbiont microbial communities from Max Planck institute for Marine Microbiology, Germany - Olavius clavatus LIZARD... ...
GGATATTAAACTCAAAATTTAACACCTCTTTAGGCTCTGTTTATTTAAAATCTAAGATATTTATGCCCAAAATGATTATATTCACATCAAAATTCATCAAAATGAGCATTATCTAAGGCAGTCTTTTTGTATTTTTTTCTCACATAAGCTAAACGTGCCAGGTGAGTGACTGCAACTGCAACACCACTCAACCGTCGACATCATGTAGGCCTAAGATCTGATTAACCACTGTGCTGTCTGCGTAACATGACACCACTAGGAGGCACTGGGCACTGTGCACACCGTACGTCATCAAACGCCGTCGCCAGACGTGCCTGGCAGGATGGGAGGGACAGCAAATAGGGGAGTCGACTTACTTATGCAGATCGACTGTGCACTTTGTAGGTCTTGAAACGACCATGAAACACATGTTACACAGCGGCCACCTTCTACACAAAGCGCCACATCGGGAGCGGAATTTATTTCACTTATTTATTTTAGTTTCTAGACACATAATTCGTTCTTTCCTTAGCGACGGCCGTGGCGGCTTGGCAACGGCCGCGTGCTTTTGATGTCTGCCGTGGCCGTTTAAGTATGATGGGATGACGGCAGACGGACGTCGACGGTGACCGCCTCCCCTCTCCCCTCCTTTCACCATACCCAGTTGTCCGCGTCTTCTAATGGCCCAGCGGCCCAGTAGCGCGTGTACTCCCAGATGCTCCACATGCTAGTGGCGGATCCAGAGGGTGCCATGCTCCCTAACTCGTGCGCTGATCAGTGGATGCATAGGGGCCCGAGCCACCTAGGCGTAGACTTCAGGAGAGGCGGCCGACGCGAGGAGGCAGCAGCAACTGCGCCGATAATTGCGTTTTTACTTACCCGGCGATCGAGTGTCGCGCCTGGCCCACCTGATGTATTTAGCACGACCGACTGACCAGCCCTGTATGAAAATCGAAACCGATCGAGATCGCGATCTTTTTCAAAAATCGGATCGAGATCGATCGACGTTGGAAAAAGTGAGATCGTAACAGGACTATCTGGCAGATCCAAAAAGATCATATTTAGGGTACTGATCTAACATGCTGTAATTCTGGAAATATTGTTCAAAACTGAAAGTAGCAGATAAATGTAGAAACCTGCAATGGACAATGATGGGTCCTGCTGACGGCGGATTGGCTGCCGTGGACTTGGCAACAAAAGCAAGACTTGGCAGTGTGTAAGCTGGGACACCATGGTCCGGCCAATCAGTGTAGTGATACTGGTAGACAATTCGCTCAGTTACACTCTGCTGGGAACTCATCAAACTGCTGTACCTCTGTCAACAGTCAACAATCACAAGACACAGCATACAGTCTCTTTAAACTACTGAGTACTGATAAACAGACATGGTTATACTACTGACTTAATAACTGTCTAGGGATGTGACGGAATTAATCAAAATTCGCACTCGTCGAATGCGAATTTTACTAAAATTACAACACTTCATGCGATAAACACGTGCACACATCATGTCATATTCAAAAACAATAGAAACATGTCCAAAATTGTTCATATTCATTATTCAGATCTCTAACAATGTGACCTAGAAATCACCAAGCTTAACTGTAGTGTAAATAATGACGTATTGACCGAAAGTTTATATTATCGTATTACGTTACGTTAAAGTTAGTTGCCGCGTTTGTTTACATTTGCGGAATGTAAACACACCGCGAATTCACATTCGACAACTAGGCAATTTTAACATTCGTCGAATGTCGAATATGGTAAAATTGTTCGAAATTTGCCAGCGTTCGAATTCGAACTTCGTCACATCCCTATAACTGTTATTGTCGTTAGTGCGTAGCCAAGGACAGTAGCATCATCATCGAGTGTCCATGTGTGACGGCTCATCTCCAGAGGTCAGCAAGTGATGTACAGTTGTCCCTGTGGAGTTGGTCAAGCCACCTGTTCCAAGGGGGCATGTGCATCACCTCCAACTCGGATTTTAATAATTACTGGATCAATTTAAAGTCAACATAATAACTGGACTCCATAAACTGCAATAATAAACGACGAATACTTGACATGTATGATACCTTTTTGAGCGTCTTCACAGCCGATCGAACTGAGAACATTCTGACAGTGTAGTGTGCTGTAACATTCGTACTAAGCAGATGGACAGTTAAACCACCTTCATAGGTCTGCTCGCCTTCACTCGGCCAGTACTGGTCACATTTCCGCTGCATACACATAACTCACAGTCATGCTCAAGTATTTAAATGGCCAATGCTCTAGTCCAAGGCCACACTCTACAGACATCTCACAATGCTCAAATGTCTGGCTACCGGTAGGATGACAATTTCTGGAACACTGGACCAATTTTGGTCGGACACCATTCCTGACCTCAACAATGACGCAACCTGGTCCTATTAGCAAGACAAGAATTACAGCCCCTTCATTGTTTTATCAGCCCACTAAACAATTAACAAGTAACTAGGGGCATCCTTGTGGATTATTACAGTCCATAATAATGATAAGTCTCTCATTTGATGAAGTCAGACCAAACTTCAAGCTATACACTACAACTCTCATCATCCCATTTTATAAACACAGCATGACAACGGGAGTATAGCATGTTATGCTCGGATACTGCAATAACCATATCATAGGTCATTTGTAGTTTCAAGTAAAATATCTAGAAGCAGACCCAGTCAGTAACATTACCGCATAGTTCTGAAATGTACAGGTGTAGCACTCGGCTTATGCTAAGTACTATGGAGGACAGGAAGTGCATGCCAATACAAATAACACTGCTTAGCAATAGAGGCATAGAGCTTGCCTATTTGCTGTTATGCAGCCCTGCCACAAACAGGAATCCAACCCCAGACCTCTTAAGTCACAAATTAGAATGCCTACGGTATTACTACACCGAGTTTTCATTTTGTATGCAATAATGACAAAAAAAACAGAGGTATACTGAACCTATATGTTGTAAGCAGCCAAACAGTGTAGCATGACGACTTACCCTGCCTTTCTCCATCAGTTTAGTAATCATCACTATCACAGTGGATTCCTGCTCCCACACCATGCGCCAAAAATCCCCAAACGTAGATGGTAATGGACCCTGAGTTGCTATGTATGCTTTCTGCTTCATGTAACCCTAAAAATCCAAACAGAAATCCTGCATTAACATTTACATTGCCAATCACAAAATAGTAAACAGAGATAATTTGTTAAAATAACTGCAATATAATTCACTAATTCTGACATTGCCAAATCTCATCAGTTACATACATCGTAACCATAAGCTCATGGCATATTCAGACACTAAGGCCCATGTCAGACATGCAACAAATCGAGAAACTTTGTCGCACAAGTTGCATGACAAAGTTGCCTGTCTGACTTGGCAAGTGTCCAACGTTTGATGAGTTGCACAACTAATTTTCTGGATAAAAACCATATCTATTTGTTGTCAATTTTTCGTTCTGTCACTTCAGCTGTAATAGGTCAATTGTTTGCACCATATTTGCCACACTTTGTGACCCACTCACATGCCCACAAATTTCTCTTACACATTAATTCATCTGATGCCTCTAATAGTGCATTGAAGTGATTAACAAAGCACTACTGATAAGTATGTTGTCGTCTGTGTCACTAGAAGCCATGACTGTTTGGTGACTGTTTGCTGACAGAAAATTAACAGTTGACTACGCAAAGTGGAGCGATTTTGTCACTATTCTGACATGGGCTTAAAAGTTTTTCATTCTATAAATTGCGGCTACTAGTACAAAATGTGTTAGACGATTAATTAAACTCACATCAATGTAGTTGGCATTGATGTAGTCCGACGTACGGAGTTTACCAGGAAGTGGCTTCAACACAACACGACTGTGGTCATCTGAACAACATTCAATCACAAAATGCTCATGAAATAACACAAATCACTGTTAACCATAAAACATCTAACATTATGTATGACAGTAATGAAACTCAGATAACAATAAAGAAATACTTACAGGCAAGAATATTTAAATATCTGTTCTTGTTCTTGTTTTCTTCGGCTAACGACAGCGAGTTTGACAGTGAAGATGGCGGCGTTATTCGATTTATCTCCTGTCAATCAGCAACAATGCACACAAACATGTCACTCACTTCAGGGTAACAACTGCACAGCAGTTTGATATCAGCACGATGGAAGCAATCAATTAACCAATTTAGTGATGAATGAAATGATCTTACCTCATATTCTTGCGACAGCAGATAGTCACCATCAGCATGCAGACTCGAGACATGTTCTTCAAATGCATCTACATTGATCGCTTCACGGTGCACACATGAACGCGCATCTACAGACACACACCTGTGTTAGCTAGCTGAGCTGCCAATATAATCTATTGTTCCATCGTTCCTTACCTCAGGGACAGGCCACAACTTTCATATCCTCCCTGATACAATCCACTATTAATAAAACACATCTAGACACATACTTTTTCATCACAATCAAAATTTGTTGAGAGATTTAATTGGCCAAAAGCATTAGGAATAAGATATAGCATGCAAATGTACAGTTTTATAAAACAACTTTGGTTCTTGTTTAACAGTCCTTGTCTGTAGTTAGCATGCCACTTCAAATTGTAAACTGCCACTGTTCTGATTTCCCTGTAGGCAGCAGTACGTCTAGACCTTTAACCATTATTCCTGGTTACGTGGTAGCAATGTGCCATTAAGATTTAGGAAGAGATCACAGTTAGAAATTTTCTTTACAGGCTGGATATGGTTCTTCTCATAAAACCAACAATATCGAAACACAGAAACAATGTCTTAGATTGCCTACAACTCTAGAGAAACAGACAGAGACATCTGGTAAGTTAGAGAACAGAGACGTACCATAAAGAGCCGACAAACGAAGGTTTGGAGTTGCTGACGTTTTATCAATGACAATGGTATCAAGATCACCAATGAACTGATATCGGATCTGCATGTACCGCCTATAAACACAGTAATTTACCACATACACGACATGCAATCTACAGACAATACTGACAATATGCTTATGTAGGTATTCATTCAGAAACACTTGCTAAAATTAACAAGAACCTCAGCCATCAAAACAGTACACTGACCAGTCAACGGTATCAAACCACTGAAGGAAAGGCATATAACCTAAGAGAAACATTTACAGTACAAAAGAATAAAAATATTTTCTTCTGAGTGCTCCACATTCCATCAAGATTGCGTGTACAATTAACAGTATATAAGGATGGAGTCTCAATATGTTTCAGTTATTATAAAAATTTTAATCACTACAGTCATTATATAGCACTTCTGATTCATATACCTGAGGTGACTACAGGGCTATAAGAAATGTTTTTAGTTTACATTAGATCAGATTAAATCAAATGCCTCAGTTCACACAGCATTATAACCCCCCTCACTATCTCATGAAGATTCGTGAAATATAGCTGTGATACTTATGTGAAAGAAGACTCGCTAAACATGTCAACTGAGCTGCTCATCATGCTGTGATAATTAATACCTGACAACAAAAAAGATGATGAGCCCGACAACGATGATGCTAATTGTGCAGACAATGCCGATGACTACACCGACGATGGTATTTGCCCCGACTGCTGTCATCAACACATTAACATCACACTTTCATTTTGTAAGCCACTCTCTCTCTTATCATAGCTAAGTAAGTAAGAAAGTAAAAAAAGTAAGCAATGGTGGTACAACGATGATGCTAATTGTGCTGACAATGCCGACAACTGCGCCGATGACGGTAATTGCCACCACAACACTCTCAGCTGTCACCAACACATTAGCATCACTTCTGATAGTAACACAGATTTCACGTCAAACACAAATAATTCTGCCACTTGCAGAAATAAAACAGATGTTTTTAACACCGTAACTTTCCCTGCGTGTTAACCAAGCTTTACCATAGCTTAATAGCCTTGATCTTACATGTTCCCTTTTATCTATTTTCTCATTTCCTCTACACAGTTGCTTTTATTCAAAACGTCTGTCACACTGAATGGCCTTTCAAGTACTGATGTGCCGTTAAGAAACTACTCACTCACTTTCTATGTGGGGCTTTAATGTACCAGATTTAAGACAGTACTTCTTCTGAAATGTACATTAAACTTCAGCAAGTAACACTGGAATGACTGCAGTCTGGCACCATCGATCCAGCAGCTGGGACTGGCAGCATCAAGCCCTTTAATGCACTGAACATCAGCACGGAAAGCTTAAAAACAGAAACCAGAATGCAGCAATAATAGTGATATCAAGCAACTTACCAAGGGTCTTAATCTCTTGCACTCGTGAGTACGGTCCAATAAAGAATTCACCACGAGATACAATACTTTCAGTTGCCGCGGCTATTTGAACTCTGTAGACTGTGTCTGGATTAAGGCTTGTCAATGACACCTTCACAGTATTACACAGCCGTGTCATTAATATCAACTCAGTATATTTGGCAATAAATTTTCACATGTAAAACAGTAAGCATCTTATCAGTAAACACAGTCACTAGTATCATAAATAATTGCAATTGTATGTTTAACAGGCCACTATACAAAGTTGCTCATGGTTAGGACAGATACGCCAAAATGAATTTTTTATAGGCCAAATGCCCTTCAGTCATCTAAGTGTTCAAAGCATTCAATTGAGTATTTTAACTTGTGACATTTAAAAGTAAATTCAGGATGCTGAAGGCCAAGCTATGCCCATAATCCTAACCAAGTGCTGACTGCTACACTGCCATACCTGTCTCAACCCTTATGAAAAATACCACCTGCTGGATATTGGATACCATCTTTAGGATACTGGATATACACTGCTGACAGGTTTAAAGAATGTGAGTTAAATTAGTTATTTACCTCACCACGTTGACGTAAAACAACATTATGTCATACACAACTGCAGCAAAATACTTGGCACAACAGACATGTCTGCTGATGGAAGAATGTAGCAAACACAAAATCGATTACACTCCATAAAATAAACAATTATGGTCACAAAAGCCATTTCTGGACAAGGCTTCAATGTTTGTAGGTTGATAGTCAGCAGACATTATAAACTTTTTACATAAACTATCGAGGCTTATTGCTTGCATAATGCTGCTAATTTCACAGAATAATGCTAAGTTATTATGTATCTGTCTGCGAGTAATATACATGTAAATGAAAGTCTGACTATGCAGAAGTGAGAAGACATTAATTAAGAGTTAATGTCATACGATCGAAATGTGCATAACAAGTAATCAGTAAACCTGAAAGAAGTCATGTGAGGTGTTGACTTCATCAATTATCATTTCATGACTGTATGGCTTATTGATGGCCTGGTACCGGATGTAGTAGCAATCAACTCGATGTATCACAAACTTTGGACTCTTCCACTCAACCACGATGGCATCCGTTACATTACTGGTGACAAATACTTCCGTTGGTGCACTGGGAGCTATGACACAACCATACAGCATGCAGTCGTGAAAATAAATGCACACAGAATCTTTTCAGTGCTACCGTACTACTTTTAATCATTGATTAACAGGTCATTTTTCCAGAGTTACTCCAAGGTAGGTGGAAGTGAACTTTTGGGATCTGCAGCAGCAGCTGTTTTCACAGATCACATGCCATTCCTGTCAGCCAACCAACAGCATCAATGTACTGGATGGTAAATGCTACTGAATGCCTTGACTGCAGGCCTATACGAACATTCCTCAAGATTCACAACTAACAATTACTATCCATACAACTTAGTCTTTTGTTTAACTAGCCTACATTTTTAGAGATACTCCAGTTTCCAGGTCAGGCTGAATCTCCGAGGGAGAACTTTTTGGGGCTGCTGATTGCTAAAGAGAGAGTTTTGGCATCTTTGTTCTTTGCTGTTAAGTATCTCCTGCTGTAGCAGCCCCCAGAGGTTCCCCACTATTTAACAGTAAAGCATGTAGATGCCAAAACTGTCTCTTAAAACAGCATAAGTTACCTTTATCCCATTCTAATTCTGAACTAACCAGGCGATACAGAAGTCATGCAAAGAAATGTATGTCCTACTAAGTATTTGATATTTGCATCTGATCAGACAGGCTGTAATAATATCACGTCAAGTCTTCTTCTGCTGGCCTCACTGTCTAGTTCAGTTGAACTCTAGTGTCATACAATGCTTGACAGAATAATCAAACAAATTACATGTAATAGCAAACCTGTCACATCTGTGAGCACGGGATACACTTCACTAGGAGGTCCCAGTCCTTTGCTTGTGTAGCCAGCAAGTTGCAAGTCATAAGCTGTGTAAGGCACTGTAACATACACACACATATCCTATCTTACAAATAACCTATAACTGGAAATACAAACAAGACATCTGCAGATCATATAAACCTGATTAAGTCTCCAAAGCTACACAGACATACATAGCACTACTTATGATTTCTGTGTAACTGATCAACTGCTAACGTTAATTACATTAAATTACAGCTATGGGATTACCAGCAATAAAACAGGAAAGTGCACAAAAAATGACCAAATTCTGCTCTAGAATTCATTCATCCACAACATAACGGCCAGGGGATGTAAATTATACATGCATAACATTAAAAAAATTACTGGTGAAGCATCACATTCACTGCTCTGAGCTACAGACTCAACTTATTAACTATTTTAAAACAAAACATGCAACATGAAAGTAAATATTTTGACTAAGGTTTGCTGATAAAAAGAACATCTGGCCTCAGAAATACCACTCCAGTCATTTTGGAGACCTTTTCGGACAACTGGCTAAACAAATTAACTTGCAAAATGGCCTTTAAAATGAGGGTACATGTGTGTGGTTTGGTTCAAAACTCTTCCATTTCCCATAGAGGCATTTGAAAGTTCACAAATTCAATAACATTAAATATTTAAAGCTTATTAGCAAAGCACACAGCAAACGGCATCAGACAAATATGAGCAAACTGAAAAGTATGTCACCATTTCAACGGGTTACTTAAGAAAGTGAGGGAATGAGTAGCTTCTTAATGGTATGTCCGCATGTGAAGTACCATTTTGTGCCAAACACGTTAACTATATGTGGCTAAAAAATAACAATATGTAAAACCAATACTATCAAGCATAAACGAAATTGTAATAACAAAACCCTACAGTTAACTGTCAAAGTGGTTTAGACTTTAGACAGATACAGATGCAAATAAATATACAAAAAAAAAACAAAACAGCATACACAGTCCAGTAATCTGATAGATATTGGTAAGATCATCAGTAATGTTAATAGAGGTTTTCTGTTCATTATACAAAATATACAGCTGGTAGCCAAGCAGCTTTCCATTTTTCCACTCTGGTTCAGCCCACTTGATCATCACGGCGGTACCACTGCGACTCAATATGTGCATAATACGAGGTGACGACGGCACTGCACAAACATCAAACATGGTGTGTTGAATTCTTTAACCCAATTATGAAACAAAACAGTTAATTATTACAACAACATACAGGACAGACACAGTCTTCTGATGTGTGAGGATTGATGTATGCCAGTTTCATTTGTACAGTAATGTTCACTATGCATCATAAGTATACATGTATAATTACTACCACAATAATTCCAAAAAATTTACTTACGACAATCACTAAAAACCAATACAGTACAAAGAAAGTTACTGAAAATTACCATCTTCATCAGTCCGAATGGTGAATTTTGCAGCCGGACCTTCACCTGCTTCAGTGAACGCACTCAATCTCACTGTGTAAAAGGTATATGGTCTCAATCCAGTAATGTTTATTGCCTGAAATAACCAAGCAAAATCAACAACATAGTGAACATACTAGTTAATGCACAAATAGCGCAAAATCACAGCAATATAATAAGATAATTTAACTATAGTATAACAATACTGCAGCAGTGTAGCTGTATATGGTAACACACAGTATTATGGCTGCTATATTCAATTTTCACCTTCCACAGTAACTGTTACTTATTTGTACTGACAAAATCAGAAAGCGGCTAGTCCTTGCCACTTGTCCTTGCCAGTGGGCAGTCCTTGCTGTTATATTTTTTAAAAATTAAACACAGGCTGTACTGCAGGAGAAACAAGACAGAAGCAATGCATTTCACTGTAAACAAGTTACTATCCGTAAGTGTACTACTATGCCCATAATATACCAAGCTGGCATCTAGCAATTAACAAAACAGTGATAGCACACAGGCAAAGCCATCATAATACTAGTTTTGACCCAACACAAGCGTGTGACAGACAGACAGACAGACAGACAGACCGGCAGACATCTTGACAACAACTAGAACCGTGTCTGTATAGCATGATATGTTGATGCACTGTAAAAGGACATAAAACATACCTCTTCTGTAGGGTCATCTATTGTCCGTTTCAACGTACTGTCAAGCTCGTGATTTGTGTAGCTCAAAACATAACCACCGAGTATGCCATTCCAGCTCTCTGCCGGTGGTGGCTTAAAGTCAAAACTGATGAAACGTGCATGCGTAGACACCAATGTGCTGTTAAGAAGTGGTTCCTGGCTTGGAACTGCAATAGAATATTACAGACAGACAGACACATGTACAATAACAGTACTTACATCAGCAATAAAAACATTTCAGTCGTAAATCGTCATACCAAGCCACCAAAAGTAACATTATTAATTTTAACTTAACAAGCCATCTATGGCTTGGCTAGAAATAGGAAGCAACACAGTATAGCCTAATCTTGGTCTCACAGTAAGCCTACAGAATAGACGGGCTGTAACCAATATGCACATATGTCTGGTTCCATTCAATCATGATCGGGGCAGCAGAAGTCAACATCTGATGCATGCTGCCGCAGCGCGGCATGTGTTGGGTGGTCTGGCCGCTGCTACAGGGATTGCCACACCATTGTTCCACTCCTGGCCATGTTGTTGCTCAACTGGTTGTCTACCAATCAGCGACCATTCATCTAGAAACCTTCTATTATAAAATAAACATGCTGAAACTGCATAAGAGACAGATTTGACAAATGTATATAACCATACCATCCATATCTGTAGTGATCCAGCCTGACTGTAGCACACTTTCATTGTGTATTGTCAGCTGAAACTGATACTGCGTGTATGGCTGTAACTGTGTGACAGTGTTCCACATGTCACCAGCTGCAGAAATATAACTATCGGTCCACTCGGAACTTCCATTATTCCTGTAAAACCAAACAGTGTGTGGCTGGAAACTGTTCAATTCATTTATTCTGTGGATCTTGCAGTCTGAGCTGCCTTGATCTCCCTCATGTCATATAACACGCTCTCAACAGAACAATGGTGTTTTCGGCATGTTCCTAAACTGTTTAGTTGCTCGCAAATGCTTCCAAATGTCTAAGAGTAAAGAATTATAGACTATTGGTTGGTTCAGAAGCATGGAAGCTGAGAGGATATCATCTTGCTGAAGCTGGCAGCATTTGAAAAGATCACCACAGGCTGCATTAGTGACACAGAATGGACAAAACCAGTACCAGTTTATAAGGTGTCAGGAGCAGACTAGTACAGCTATTTGTATTTACAATACAAGTTATAAACACTACAAGGAACAACTCTGCCAAACATCACGCACAAAATGTTCACTAATATGAGACAGCATATCATGAAATCTACTTAGCTGACATTTATATAACACTGTTCCCCACTTCATAAGCAGGAGACATAAATTAAACATACACAGTTAAATCACTCTTGTACCCAAATTACAGGGAGGCAGCTGGCACTCAGGAACAAATCTGCTACAAAATGTACACTGTGTCTCAAAAAAA
>Ga0056131_1000283_pt1 | contig 11711 bp, 9 predicted proteins | sample WorMetLIZISLAND1_2_FD_67480 | JGI IMG/M metagenome (GOLD analysis project Ga0056131, IMG submission 67480) | Marine gutless worms symbiont microbial communities from Max Planck institute for Marine Microbiology, Germany - Olavius clavatus LIZARD... ...
GCATTATCCCAATCTATACCCGATTTCAGAACATGGGTGCAGCATACGCATAAGTTTTGGTGTTATCCTATTGCTACTGTGACAATAATCTACGTACTGCATGGCAATAAGTTACTAATCCTAACCCTAATCCTAACCCTAACCCTATTTATTGTTGAAGTTAGAAAAAAATGTGTGAAACATAAGTGGCAAAATGGATTTGAACCCTGGACCTCTCGCTTCGCAGTCCAGCACTCTACCACTGGGCTACGGAGGCACAGCCACCGATCCGCCTTTAAATGGGCGTTTTGACTTACTGTTCTATGTATACACCACCACAAATATTTAAAGTCCACCTCAGTAAATAAGTAAGCCCAAATCGGGTATAGATTGGGATAATGCCTCCGGGGTAGGTAAATCGAGTACCGGCCTGCATGGCTGGGGTTAAGGCGGGGTGTGTTCACTTGTGTCGGGTAGCAGGTAACACTGTGTGATCCCATATGGCAAGCGACACTCCGTAGCTGTGCCATGGAATACTTCCATTAACGGCTTTACAGTACCTTTACCCTTTACCCTTTTTAGCAATACCGTCCGTTCGTCTGTCAGTCTGTCTGTGCGTCAGTCTTAGTAATGTACCATCAGAGTGAGAGCTGACAAAAAAGAGCAGGAGTTGAGGGCATATGTGACGTATGCTGCAGGTAACATGGCTTTGCCAGTCACGTGACAATAATTTATTCAGTCTGTGTGGTCCAGTATAATGAGTTAACAGTGATCGTGATGGCACGCAGGGAATGCAGTAACGCCCTCAATGACGCACAATTACGTCACCATTCACCCGCATACTGATTACTGACGCTGCAGCAGCAGCGGCAGACCACAATTTTCAACCAATTTACCTCATCAGGTGCCACTGACAGCTGGCTCAGTCTGTCTGAACTACACGCCCCAGATAGCATCACTGGGAACGGACATAAGCCCTCCCCTGGACTGAAGCCCCCTTTCCCCTCCCCCGAAATAAGGTACCAACCAAGGACAGAAGCCCCTAGATCAAACCTGCACTCACTCCCCGACAAAAGGCCACCCTCTACGCAAAGATCACAAGTTCGACTCCCTATCCATGTATATGTAATAATAATATGTAAAAACGTTAAAATAAAAACATTTACTAACGTAAAAACGTGACGTTTTGTGTTCTTATTTGTTACTTTTAATTTCAACGTACGTGTATAGTACATAGCATAAGCAAACTACCAAAGGTATAGGCCTGTCAACGTGAACGGCTTAACACGGGGGAGGTTCTGTCCGGAGGTCCGGGGGAGGGTTATGTCTGCAACGCAGCATCACCACCACTGGTCTAACTAGTGTCGCCGTCTGACTGAGGTCAGCCTCAGTGTACTGTTGATTGATTGACCAATTCACCATGATGAGCAATGTAATACACCGCAATCACATTATACAGGCTACAGCCAGCCACAGCAGACTGAACGAAACTGACACTCAAACTGACTCGGCATTATTGTCACTTGTTATCAGCATAGTCTAACAGCCAGCAATCAGTTCACTTGGTCAACATCACAAATACACACGACCGTACGGTCTCTAGAATCTAGATGTTTGATGATGATGATGTGAAACGTCCACCAGCAGACACTCAAGCCAGATGAGGACTACGTTCTGCCTCATCAACGTCTCTGGATGTTCGACGTACTCATCTGTCCACTGTCGCCGGGAATGTCCGCGGCTGCAACAGGAAACGCTCTCTGTCGGCCACAGAGCGTTTCCTGTTGCAGCCGCGGACATTCCCGGCGAACAAGATTGGCGCTACGGGTCTCCGCTGCCCAAGCGTTCTGATGATGATGATGTTATACAGCGCTTTGTGACATTTTATATAAGCGCCTTAGAAATACTCTTACTTAGTCACTTACTTACTTACATTACTGTAATGCATGGTATAGTCAGCAATGACATCGTTCTGTCATCATCAGAATAACTAGCCACGCAGGCAGGAAGACAAAAATGAAACTGAAACATGTTGCAACAAGTTTATGGGAAATCCCCATTCAACACGTGATTACATCAAATCATCACTGAAGAAAACTGACCTGAGACGATTGAGTAAGTAACGACAGCGTTGTCGGCGTGGTCACGGTCAACGGCCGTCAGTTGAGCCACTGAAGTGCCTGGAACAGACATGGAGTAGACTCGGCCCTCGTACTGTGACGCCATGAACTCAGGTGCGTGGTCATTCACGTCCACTACGTTGATGACCACTCGTGCGTAGCTGCGTTTAGGTAGAGGAGTTCCACGGTCCCGTACCATCAGTGTCAGTTCATGGCGTGCCACGGCCTCGCGATCCAGTCTCTCTAACGTCGTTATTACACCTGTACACAAGCAAGCACCTGTCTCACGTGACTCTCTCACCTGTCTCATCTGGGTCTGCTTCAAATGTCAGTGTACTTACTAGACTTACAAGACGTCTGTGGCTCCGGTGGTGGCAAGTACTGTAGTGGACGCCACACTTTCTAATGACAGTCTGTAAGAATCTTTGTCTAGAAACTCGTATTTTTCAATTACCCAAAGTAGAACAATCACTCCAAGAAACAGTGAAGTTTAAAATGGCTGCTGTTAAAACGCAGGCAATTTTTGTGAAAAGATGTGTTTAAATGTCTACTACACAAGAAATCTGTCTTGTTGTGGCTGCAATTCAAACATCTATGAACTGAAATTGCCAGAAAGGTGTCCAATTTTTACGTTGCCGCCATCCTTGTGCTGTTAATACCTCCATAACAGCAGCAGTTTGTCACCAGTAATTGCTGTACAAACTGCTAGCTTAAAGCCGCTCTATCAAAAGACTTCAACCAAGACAGCGAGGTAGGCTAGTATACAGATGTTTCAATGTATGGTCCAGAACAAGTCAACGAAACGCGTTAGCCCAGGTAGTTGGCAGTACTGTGTCAGCACTGCATTGGAATATTAACAGCCATAACAGCTGTACAGTGCAAATGTTATGTACAGCTCTCGCCCCCCGCCCCCCGCTAACTGGCTAACTGCCGTGTCTACTGTTGGCTCAAATTACAAAACTGCGGACGGACGGGAGTTGAAATCAGAATGCAGCACTGAGGTAATTATGTAGTCCAGCTGAGTGCAAAGCTGTAGTCACTTTACTTCATTTGCACGAGGCCAACTGCTGACCTAAGAGTACCCCATACATATTTTATAAACAGCAGAGAAAGCAGAGCTATCAGAAAAGCGAAAGCAAAAGATTTGAACTAGGACTGCGACACATCCAGAAGAAGTTAATTAATTACTTCTTTATTAGAATAAATCTGTAAAACATCAACGTAAGTGACACAAATATACTTATGTGCAAAAAGACAAAAAAACTACAACATTCAGTATTTAAACATAGATCACTTAACAGATAACAGACAACAGATAACAAAGTAAATACAATTAGTAGCCATAACTGAAGAGAATTATGAATGAATGTTATGTTCAGTTATGTTTCAGTATCACTTACAGCAAAACATCAGATAGTTGAAAAATACACATTTAGTGATCTTAAAATCTACAAAAAAGAGACTTATAATCACAAATATGGCAAAAATACTCAACAATTCGCATAAGTAAAATTAAACTAGTTTTGTAACTCCCACAGAAGACACAAGTTTATAACTGTTCAATGGCTAATCAAAGTCACTTTATGGAGAATCAATGAAATACTATTTTTATGTTAGTTTTGACGTAATCAGACTCTTTTTCCCAAAATTAATCTGGGTTTGGTTTGATTGCTAAAAGTCACTACGGGCTGCTGAAATATTCACACAAAAACACATAATCGAAAAATCTGAAATAATTTACTCAAGTCTACAACACTTAACTACATCAACAGAAGAATCAATGACATTTCAATCACTAGTAGACAAAGTGCAAGAAAATTAGCTGTGCATAAGTGAATAATTAAACATATCGCTGGATAACTTTCACTGTATTCAATGTTCAACACACCTCCCGCAAGTAAGTAAGTAAGTAAGAGTATTTCTAAGGTGCTCATATAAAATGTCACAAAGCGCCGTGGCCTAGTCAAACATATACGTCTTCAGTAGTGTTTTAAAATGTCTGTAGCTGATGTCAAGTGTCTGCAGGCCACACGGCAGACTGCTCCAAATTCGCGGACCAGCAGCGCCAATCGCCAAAGCTTCTGTCTCCGAAGCTGTTGTGCGTACGTGGCACCGCGCACATGTTATCAGAGGAAGACCAAAGTATTTATTACTTGGTTATTTCATGAGAAAACTGCATACTTGGAGCATAGCTGCAACAAAATAACTTGCACGTCATTGATTAATAATGGTATCTGCTTCCAATGCACATGGAATCATTGGAACATGTCCCTTACAATATGAAAACAGTTCTGAGACCAGAATGAGTATCAAACAAGGCGTGGAGACAAACTAATGGCAAAAATATATGCAGAAATGACTTTTATCCTGCTGGTTGCATGGAAAAGCATTTGGCCTGGAAAAGGTATTATTCCAACAATTTCCAAAAATTTACTGTAACCAGAGTAATTAAAAACATGCTGGTTAAACAAAAATCACAATGTGAAGTATGTTGTAGTAGTATAGTAGTAGTAGTAGTAGTAGTAGTAGTAGTAGTAGTAGTAGTAGTAGTAGTAGTAGCAGCTACAGCAACGGCTAGTAGTAGTAGTAGTAGTAGTAGTAGTAGCAGCTACAGCAACGGCCGAGTAGTATTTTCTGTTTTTGCAGCATGTGAATTTTTTAGAATGCTGTAACAGTTTCGCATAAGGTAAAGTAAGTGAGTAAGTACGTAAGTGATTTATATAGCGCCAAAGTCTCAGAAGCGAATCAGTGAGGCATGATCTGCCATGTTTCTGTTTCCAGCACTGCCTCATCCATAAGAAAAGCAACGAGTGCCCAGTTAGTATATATTTATACCATAGAATAGCCGTCAGCACGTGCGATTAACAACCAAGCCACTGAAATGAGAAAAGTGCAACAGAAAAGTGCAACAAATCAGCAATGATTAACGACAGAATGATAACATCGAGTCTGACAACTGACAGAGTTACCTGACGTATTGCCTGCTGGGTCTACAAATCACAGAATTGTAACAATGACGATCATCTGACAGTTAAATGTAAAGTAAAGGTCCGGGACTTGTCACTCTCCAATTAAAGGCTACTTGACTTGACTTGACTTGGTATAGTGCAGCTTACATGAAGCCCATGCAAAAGTGCCTTACAATCTCTGAAGTGGCAGCTGACCCCCACGAGCTAGTAATTCCACAGTGGCATTATGCGGCTATCTGTTGTCCACACTAGCGAACAGTTGGACCTGCAGTGCAACCAGCAGACATACCACACCCAGTCAGCCACATAAGGCGTTCATCTTGTAGCCCATAAACTACTACTCATTGCACCTACCCATGGAGGGATGGCCAGGCTGAGTTGACCTGGGTGACTGGTTATATACCGAGAGTCTGAGATGGTTTACACACCCCTAGTTGGTCACCGATCCAAGTACTAACCTGGCAGTGCATGGCCACCAGGAGTCAAACTTGCAATCTGCTTTTTGCTCTAACTACTACACCACCAAGCCACGGTAAACAATATCAGCTAGGCAAACGTCATCATCTGGTATGTTTACTGTAGCTGAAAACCACTGAGGACTGTGACATACCCGAGACAGAGTTGATCTTGAACTTGTTGTTACTGGCCGGTGAAGTGACAGAGTGTATCGTATAGAAGAGATGTTGATCCTCGTCATGATCGACAGCGGTCAGTGACAGTATCTCAGTGCCCGGTGCAACTCCTTCACTCACGTCCACCACGTACAGAGACTGACTGAACGTCGGTGTGTTGTCGTTGATGTCCAACACTATCACTCTCACCTGATGTAGCATGCACAGATTTCACACACTGTGAAAAAAAACATAAATGTTTTTATTAAATCCTAAAACTTAGTTTATACTACTTTATTATATCTGATGCATTTACTAAAACTTAAAACCTGTTTGACGCTTTTAATAATGAAAGAAAGCCACTTCATAAATGTCTCAGGCCTAGAGAAAAAAATAGCAGCTCTGGATCTTGTTTCTCAAACCTGCTTTTAAAAGGCTGATATAGCTCTTCCTGGGGGGGGGAACCGCACATCAGAGCTACAGGACGTCACTTGCCATGTGGGATCACATAGTGTTACCTGCCACCCGACGCAAGTGAATGCACCCAGCCTAACCCCAGCCATGCGAGCTGGTACTCGATTTAGCTGCCCCAGAGGGATGGAAGGCTGAGTAGACCTAGTTGACTTGATAGCGCACCAGCCAGGAGTCGAACTAGCGACCTTTCGATCACGAGTCCGACGCCCAACCACTGCACCACCAAGACAACTAGGCCAGCACACAGGTTTTAGCTTGAGTTCTTAGTTATTGGCGACATCACTTTCTCAACACATCAATGAGCAATCAGACAGTGATTGATTGCCATGGATGTTCACACACCTGGGTATAAATACGATGAAAGCCGTCAGTGGCCATGATGGACAGATTGTACCAACTACGAGTCTCCCAGTCTAACTGACGAGCTATTATCACGTTGCCATTCTGCGGATCAATACTAAACACGTCACCTTCATTGCCATCTAAAACAAACGCACATACACAGTTATTACTGCTATCACCATCACTGTCTTTTTAATTCGCAATCACATACAAATAAATCTGTACATAAATGTGGCAGAGGTAGCAGGAACAAACACGTAGACAACTGTGCCTAGAGTTGCCCAAGACACAATAGCGTATGAATATCACGCACTGAACAGTGCATAAAGCAGACAACACAATAGAAAATAAAATATTAAGTGCAAAAATAGGGCCCGGGGGGCAGCTAATTGGTGACGAGAGGGAGACTGATGAGTTTGACTGAATGTTTGAGGTGAGAAAATGAACCAGTCAACTTGGTCAGCAGGCAAATTATTCCAACAATTAATAACGTGTTCAGCAAAAACTTACACGTTACACCTAACAGATCTATTGCAATAGCGCTTAAAAATCTTATATGGGTGGCCTCTCACGAAGCTGGATCATGATTCAAAAGCTACGTAACAGAATGATTTTGCTGAACATAATCGCAGTACCATCGAGATATCCGTTCATCACATTCACAGTTGGATCTGACACACTTAGTCTATCATGGCACAACATCTACTCACTTAGGTCAACAACAATCAAAAGAAGCTGACAAGTTTGCAAATAACAACCACATATTAACATATGACAGTAAGCATCCATAAAAAAAGTCACAGATAGCATTGCTGTTTTGATTTGATGCATATTATGTCACTTACTGCTTGGAGTATTTGTACTGTATTTTAACTTGTGGTTTTATTTTTTCCTTCATTCCCACACCTGTGCTGCCATTTTATTTAATAAACTGTATAAGTTGATATTACTCACCAACGATGTAATACCACAGTCTGTCACCATCAGCATCATTTGCAGCAATGATGCAGACCATGTGACCAACTGCATCATTCTCCATCAGCCTCAATGGAGCTGAGAAGTTCGACACAAAGTAAGGAACATTGGCAGAAGTCTTTGGCAAGTCAACAACATTGATAATGACACGAGTAGTTGCACGTAGTGGAGGTCGACCTTTATCAACCGCTCGCACCTTTTTACACGTACAATAAAGAGCAGACTCATCACTCAGTTCTGAAACGAGTGCTCAAAAGTAACAAATGTTGTGTGTCCTGTGATTTACTACTGATTTAAACTCGCCAGTGAAGTGAAACCAAGCAGGTGATGACTGCAGACAAGCTTTTGCCATAAATCAGAATCCAATCTGCCAATTAGACATACTAAGTTGTAGCAGTTGTTTGATCTATGTAGACATTCATCTGAAGCAGAGACATGTAGCCCTCATCCACACTTTACTTTATCCCATATGTAAAGCTCACAAATAAAGCTAAAGGACTACTGATATCAGCAGCATAGAAATGATTTGTCAACTCAGTGGTCACGGTCTAAATCCAATTTCTACCCTGAACTAGTTAATAATCACAGAACAATGTGTTCAATTTGTATTTTGGACAATAAACAACTTGTTAAAAACAGGTTTACATGTTTATGTAGGGACAGGTGCATGTAGACCAACTTCCAACCACGAGTTTATTTTCAAAAAAATTCTGCATTTTCCACAATTATTTTGACATGGTGAACCATAATGATCAAAACCCATAGCTATCATTGGCATAACTACGCTAACAGGTCTATTTCTAAACAACTTCATTTCAATAATTCATGATCAGACCTGACCTGTATATCATACTGTCCATTCCTTTCCAGCTGTTCTTCTGCATATATCATTCCAGTCCTGCTGTCAATCCTGAAGCGATTCTCAACACCACGTTTACCTCTGCCGTTGCCACCAGCGATGCTGTATTCAATGTCGGCATTTGGACCAATATCCCGGTCATACGCCACAACACGAAACACTCCAAGCTGGAGATCAGCAGCCGGCAGACGCGGAACACGAACTCGATACTGAAGATCAAGGAATTGAGGTCGTTCGTCGTTCTTGTCAGTTACCATGACAACCACTCGCGTCACCGATGACAACGACGGCAGACCGTTGTCGCTGATTGTCACCTAGCAACCATCACCATGGTAACATCAATAACATTCCTACAAGTTAAATGAAAGCTTCAAGATCATCTGGAACTGATTTCACAAATTTCACTTCATATGTACACTCCCGTGACCTGTCACACTCTGCTACGTATTGCTATAATGGATGTTTATTCACAAGGGTCCAACCTGCATGGATATAATCCTAAAAAATAAAAGATCTCTGAGGCTCTTGTGACATGATCTATCGGAATATTTATGGTTTAGTTGGTTTTCCTCCAGAATTTTTTGTTTCATTTTTTTTCAAATACACCATGCTCTCCAAGGCTCAAACGTCATATACATTCATTCACTCATCATCTTTCATTTATCAAAATGTGCACATAACAAACGTAAATGAATGCCATTACAACAGAAATGCAATAAACAGCTGACATCATAGACAATACATGTAACTGTATGATCAAACTATAACTGATGACTTATATCTATACAAGCTTAGCACAACAAGCAAACGAATTATGGAAGAGACTAGACTGCCATGCGGGTAGTTCAAAATGGGGAGATATAACCTGATGATACTGCACGACAGACCTACGATGCCTTGCCTCATATCTATGTAATATGTTGTTTTGTGCATTTATCCATAGTCACAAGAATCACAGGTACACAACTGGCCAGTATCCCAGCACCCTTCTTCTGCATATCAATCCAAACAACCTAGCCATCAATAAACGGCGCACCTGTCCGTTGTAGCCTGTAGGTGTTCATAAGCCACCAAAGCTCCAATCTAATGGATTCAACTGTATAGCAAGTATCAGATAACAAGCATGGTTCAGTGGGATACCAAGTTATCTCGGCTTCACTTCTTAGATGGCCCGAAAGACAAGTACAGCTTACTATCATATGACTGTAGCACAGTAGGAGGATGTAAGTGTAGAGGATAAGTGATTGGCTGCTAAACATTCCTAGGCCATTTCAACATGGACGGCGCTACATACACCTATTGGCCTACACTAACTGGGTCTAACTGGCCTCTCAGAGTTCTGCTTAAATGATTATCAATCTCCACTCCACTTAACCGCATTACTACTTAGTGCAGCGTCTTTGATGTTCAGCCTTATGTTATGCCAGCAACACTACCAGTAGCAGTAGCAGCAGAAGCAGCTGTACTAAGCTGTAACGGGTCAACGGGTCACAGGGTACAGATTTGAGTCAATTGGTTCCAGCACTAGTCGCTGATTCTCATCTGGACCTACGGCAGATGTAGAGCAGCATCAGCAGTCAGTGATGACAGGCTCAGTTCACCCGGCAACGATTAACACACTTCACTTACAGCCGACACTGCCGCCATCAGCTCACTAACTAGAGTGGCATAGTCCGTTACAGTGACCCCTAGTTAACAGTCATAGAGGCCAGATCGGCCTGCGCCCAAATGCTTCAAGTTGTTTGTCACTGGCTACTTACTTTCTACTCGCTCACAAGGTGCACAAGGTGCTCAAGTTCTATTTCACAGATTCGTCTTCCCACTTGGTTGGTTTGATGGTGTAGTGGTTAGGGCGTCGGACTTGAGATCAACAGGTCGCCAGTTTGACTCCCGGCCGTGCACTGCCGGGTTAGTACTTGGATGGGTGACCGTCACAGTTTTGGTCCCAGTCACCTAGTTCAACTCAACCTTCCATCCCTACGGGGTAGGTAAATCGAGTACCGGCCAGTCTGGCTGGACTTACAGCGAAATGTGTTCACTTGGTTCGGTTGACAGGTAACACTCTGTGTGATCCAATACTGCAAGTGACACTCCATATAGCTCTGAGATGACTTGTCCAGGAGAGCCTTTAACCTACTTGTTTGAGCTCTTCTAACCTGCTCAGTGTCATCAACTTATTCACTCTTCTGACATTCTTCATTCTCAGCCTCAGTCCAATGTCATCTGTGTTTCTTCAGTTTCCTTTCAAGCAGCTTCCTCATCGTCAACACTCCCTGCCATCATCTAATGCTCCTCTGAATCTTCTTGTCAGCTTCCTTTCTGTAATGTCAAGACCGACATGAGCTAATGGCCACCGAAAGAAAAGCCACAACATCGATAGACAAAAGCCCAGCTGTTGCTGAGAAAGCCGATCGTACTGCTTTCATGTACAGAGTTGAAAGCTGTAGCACGTTATCTCAGCTAAATGGTTGTACTGTGATGTCAACAAAAACAACACCACTTAATCATATCTGCAACAAGCAATAAATAGATCACATTTTTGGAGTAGGAAGTCTGAGGGGATGGGGTCACTGTAGACACTCTTGCTGAAGGATGCATTGATTAGCTGCAATGCACAGCGTCACAGACCGACAAACAGACGGACAGACGGACGACAGTATCATGCCAATAGCCGATCATACTGAATGCAGCAATACGACGGGCATAACAGATGTGAAATCTGGATTATTCAAAACTTACGAGGAAAAGAGAAGAAAAGACGTATATAAGAGTCCATGCCCAGGCAGCCTTGCGTGACACTGGACGTGCACAGCATTAGTCAGTGGCTAGTGGTCAAATCCCACAGAGACAGATCAATCAATATGTGATCCACAGACTAGCTGACAGCATACATACTAGCACTGTCTAGCACCTCAGTGAGCCCGCGACGCCGGTCACTGTCTCAGACACTGACCATCTCACTGGTCAGTCAATTACCACACTGACCAATGACCATTCATCAGTCCACCAACCCAGTGGTAAATAGAATCATCTGTCTTAGGCAGGCAGTCAATGTATCGCAGTGGAAGATAGAAACCTGCCTGACAGACTGTATTAATCTCACTCTATTTCAGGCCACTTTCTTCATATATCACATTCACATCACTATAAATCTTACTGTAAAGCCATTTGCATATACAGTAGCATATATATCCACTCCATACTATGGACAATCAAGTGCTGAATCAACTTTCGCTGCAATGACAATGGTAGAAGAGCATCCAGCCTCTAGTGTCCCACTTTAACATTTTCCAGCATAATGTACTTTTGGGGAACTTGGCATAACCTGAATTAACTCCATGGAAAAATTGGCCTGCTAAACAACAATCAGAAATGGTAATTA
>Ga0056131_1000284_pt1 | contig 11699 bp, 9 predicted proteins | sample WorMetLIZISLAND1_2_FD_67480 | JGI IMG/M metagenome (GOLD analysis project Ga0056131, IMG submission 67480) | Marine gutless worms symbiont microbial communities from Max Planck institute for Marine Microbiology, Germany - Olavius clavatus LIZARD... ...
GTCAGACAGAATCTATCGTAGCTAATACAGCGCTCTGCATAGCAAGCTATGCTGACGCGCTGTAAAAAGTACTCACATAACAGCTCCAAAAACTCTTTCAGACATGCGTCTAACCTCTGTTAACTCCAGAAAGATGGGCCAATAAACAAGAAGCGCAGCTGTCACTAAAAAGGCAATCGTACTGCATATGACGTACAGTACAGTTGCATGGAACCGAACCGCCAAAAGTCACATCTGGAATAGCCATGACCACAATGCCCATGGCCATTCTAGACATGGAAATTTCAGCAGTTCAGTTCTTCACCGTCAGTTGCAGCTGAATGATACATTCATACTGAAGAAGTGAATAGCAAGTGCCATCCTAAAAACATGATGGTACAACTTTCAACCCCTACCCTGACACTGAGCTCCACAATGCACAGCATCACAGACGGATGACAGAATAACGCCAATAGCCGACCTTATTGTGTAACAGTATAATCAGCTGAATACCAACTGTGTGCTTGTGCGGAGCACAGGCTTATCCAATGAAACAGACACTGACACTGTCAGTGCCTTTAAAACTGCACTGAAGACATTCCTGTTCCGTCGACTAGTTTAGCCTGGACACGTCGCGCCCTTGTAATCGATTTCATGTTACGGCACGTTAGAAATCGTCAGCGCTATTATTATTATTATTATTATTAACAGAACGCGAACACAAAGTAGACAAATGCCAATGCATTCAATTTGCTTGTTCACAGCCACAACTAGACTACACACTGTGATATGATCAAAACTAAATCAGAACAAATAACGATGCTGCTAAACTTGAGTCTGTAGTAAGACGGAAATTATTATGAGAAAGTCTGGAAAAGGAAACGATAGAAGGCACTTTGCTGGGAAAACAGGCAAGAGGCAGACTTCAAAAACATTGCTGGATAATGTAAAACATGGACAGGTTTATCTGTGGAAGAAGTGCTTAGAGCAACAGAAGACAGAACAGTCCGGTGGAAGATCGTTCATGGTACAGTGGTTACAGCCAACCCTCGAACTCTTGAGGAAGAATGAAAGACAAGACCCGACAAAAGTTGAGACAGTTATGCTGTGGGCAGAACAGACCTTGAAAGCTTCACTCCATGTGATCTGTAGCAGGATGCTCTGTGTAGCCGCAGTTAGCAGCGTGTCAACCTGCCTCACTGAACTCATGTAGTACTCATCTGAAACAAAACAGCTCATAAAACACTACATTGGCATATTGATTTCGACACCTGACTGCCAGTGACTGGTCATGTAAGCATCAACCTGTTAACCTGGAAGCCCACATAACAGATTAATCTAAGAGATCAACCAGGAGAACAATCAATCAGGCTGCTGCTTCAAGTTCCAACATCCAAGTCAAGTCAAGTCAAGTAGCCTTTAATATGATAGTGGCAAGCGCATTATCGTACAAACGGAATACGAAATACTGTGCAATAAGAGTCCATAACACATATACACAGATGATAATAAGAGAAATACTAGGCCTATAAAGCTGTTCAGGTTACTACTTCAACAACAACACAGCAGGATACACGCGTAGTAGTGATAAAGGCTACAGACATATGTGTATAGTAGGCCTATATGATGTAAAAAAACAATAATCATCTGTAATTGAAGAGCCAGCGATTGATGAAACTGTTTTTGTGGAGGTTATATTCAATGTGAGGTAGCTGATAACCACGTTGTCTTTTTCGGAGGCTGTAGGAACGATGTGCCCCCTTTACAAGAACCATCCTAAATGGAAGTAAATCCAGATAAATTAGTTGCGGTTAAACAAAACTCAAAATTATTATGGAATAGACGAACAACAGTTAGCAACCAGGAATGAATGTACCTTCTTCATTTTGGACAATACTGGCTAAGAATGATGCATCAAGTGCAGCACTCAGCATGGTGTGCATGAAGACAGCAAATGTTGCCATCAGCGGGTCCTCATCCAAGCTAACACACAACACATGCCAATTATTACTTCACATGTATATGCAAAACTTTATTCACCATGAAATGGCAGAAACAAATAATAATTGCTAAAACTTTACTAAATCTTAACCAATAAACTGTAGCGAAGTGTATCGAGACGTGCCAAAAATGTCTTTCTTTGCTGTTCAATTGTATTAGTGGGTAAACCAAAATCGAAGTACTCTTGACATACTTTAACAGTATATGACATCCATCAGCACTTTGACAATATTGGTTGCATGACACGCAGAAGCATGCAAAAAACCTCTCTAAAAATTACTGCTGCAATCTAAACATGTTCTCCCTGTAAAACTAGCAGCCTGGTGTAGCGGTTACCGTGACAAAACATGGAACAGCCTGCCAACAGACGTGACGTCATCTAAGATCTTGCAAGTGTTTAAATCAAACCTCACCACACCTTCCTTGCAGGACTTGCAAGCCTCACAGAATGCACAGAACAACTGGCCCGCAAGACTTTTGACTCAGTGGAAGAAGCAAGATCGTGCTTACATCACTTACTCCCTCCTCCCCACTATTCTGCACGCACTTCTCTCACGCTTAAGAGCTCCTTCTAAATTTCCCCATATCCCTAACAGAGCCAAAAATATCATCAATCAATCAAAACGTAGATTTATATAGCACCTCTTAAAGAAAGTTCACAGAGGCGCCTGTTACAAGTAGGCACACTCAAAAAGCCATGACTTAAGGCTAGATTTAAAACCCTGTCTACTAATGTCGCTGTTCTTCAGTTCAGACGGAAGGTCATTCCACACAGATGGTGCAGATGAGCGGAAGCTGCGCTGACCGAAACGAACTGTACATGAACGCGGGATGACCATGTCACCATGATTGGCAGATCGCAGTCGTGCACGAGCTCAGACAGTGCGAACTGGCACAAAGACATCATCAGAATTATGCCACTGAAGATTAATAAGGAGGAATGTTACAGCGCAATGCCACTCTACCTGTCTTCTGCTGGCTTCACCAGGAACTTTTCCTGAACCTTGACCGTCTCCTGCTTGCGTCCAGCTGTGGAACTGATCAAGTCCACTAGAACAGCCTTGAAACTCGTCCGAATATCACCAGACCAACTGGAATACTGCAGCACAGCAAAATATCTCATGCAACATATCAATTAAAAAACAATAACAATAATAACCAAGACAATGTTTATAGTGAGTTAACTCGGTTCTCATGTAATGAATACAGCACAGCACCAAATGGATGCCACCTATAGGCAGCTTATAGTAAACCGTATTCACCAACGGCATTTATTATTATTACTCAGCCCAAAAGCTGATGCTCATTTTACCGTCCCATGGAGGATAGAAGGCTGAGTTGACATCGGTGGCTGTTACACACCGAAATGCCTCACCCACCTACAGACCATCACAGTACTAACTAGGCCCAACACAGAGGGTTCACAAACTTTTACTGACAAAAAATTTCAGACATTTCCAGGACCGTCAAAACGTTTTCCAAGGACATTATCGGAGCCCACAACGTTTAAATATAAAGACAAATAGCCAATGCCAAATATTTTGAAATTTATCATCTATATATTTAAGTAAGCAAGATCTATGCTAGTGCTACGCATTGTTTACTTTGAACCTTGAGTAAATTCATCAACTATCCAGGATCTTCATTTTCCAGCACTTTCCAGGACCTTAAGCTTTAATTTCTAGGACTTTACAGGGCCCAAAAACCAGGAAAAAATACAGGACTTTCCAGGATGTGTGGGAACCCTGGACATACAGTAACTTCGTTGATCGAGACCAACGCATTTCCGCTAAGCCAAACCACAAACCAATGCCAATGAAGAACACCTAGCGTGTCATCCACCGGTCCACACATGATCCAGTTACGTACATACATACCACTGATGCTGACTTGTGGACAATTCCATCAACGACCGGAACTGGATCAAACTTCTGCAGCAGTTTTCCGGTCTCAATCCGCCATATTGGAAATCCTTCCGTCTTCCATACGTCTTTCCTCTCAATCACAAAGTCTCCCTTCTGCAATAACACGAGATACAATATCCACATTAAAACATAAAACAGCAAACATATTCATAACTGGTTAGCCGTAAGAATCATCACCATCCACACCGCCACGGTTGGTGGCGTGGCATACTGGTTAAGACCGCCGGTTCTGCCGGCATGCTTTCCCTGTCCTGCGCTACACTGGCAGCTGGCCGTGTAACCTCTTTGTGGGTGAAACGTCTGCTATTAGTCAGCCAACAAGGCCGACTCAGCCTGCCATCCCTCCGGGGTCGGTTAAATGAGTAGTAATCCATTAATGATGGATTAGTGCATTAGAGGTGGCACTGCCAGACCGCCGGCTTGACCGCCGGCCTACGGCGTTCACGACGATGCGCTATACAAATCGACAGCCTTTACCTTTCTTTACCTTTACCATCAGTCATCAACCATCATCATCAACTGACAACTGAAACTTGGATGATTGGAAAGTTGCTTACTGGATGAAAAAATCACGTTTTAATCATACGGAATGTACATCACATGTATGCAAAACTGGCAGCGAAATTGCATTAATCGTACCCATACTGCAGAGATGTAAAAATTACAGCATAACCAACAAAATAAGGCAACTGTTTTTTTTTCACTTTGGAAACCAGAAACCAGTTATGAAACTATTTCATTAAGTACTAGTCACAGGCTCGAGGTTGCGCAGCATTGTATTAATGGTAGTGAAACCAGTACGCTTATGTGGCATTTGTTTTGGTTTCACCTAGCACTGGCACAGCACAGAGGCAGACGGGCTGATGACAGATGCTGACGTCCCTATGACGTATCAAATAATTATTGTAGTGTTGTAAATTGACACAAACAGGAGAAAGAATTGTCTTCGTAAGTTTTTTTCGGTTTTTGGTTGCATTTCCAACAGAAACAGCTGCAAACCAGCCTGGCTGCCATTAGGGAGCCACTGACAAGTGCATACAATAATGGAAATAGTATGTGGGCATACTTGTCCCACTATTTACACAAAGGTAGCATGCTACGTACATTTCTTCTACAAAAGTGACAGTAATCAATTAACCTGGTAGATGTGTGGTTCAGTAGGGTTGAGATGGAACACCGACTCAGTACCATGTTGCTGCTCCTTCTCTACCGGTATACTGATGTGTTCACTGCTAGTCGAGCTTGACACTGGAGCAGCACTGGCACCAGGCATAGTCACCACTCTCCTGAACAAATTATCATTCACAGCTCAAAGCTGCTATAGTTTAGTTTTGTTTAGTTTAGTAAGGGTATTTCTATAGTGCAATTAATCAGGATGTCGCATTATGCCCCGCAAGCAACATTAAAACCAAAACATTTAAAGATCACGCTGAAAACTGTTATATCTATTCTTTGTTGCGCACGAGTATTGGGAGGCTGTTCCAAACACGTGGCCCCGCAGCAGCAAAGCTTTTGTCGCCAAATGTGTTGTGTGTGTGTGGAATAGCGCACGATGTGTTAATGGACAGGGTATCACTAAGTAAGTAAGTAAGATAACTTTATGTTCACTGATTCTTACAGCTATGCATTCACAAATGTGCTACAGTGAATTAACGAAATATGTGCTGCTAAATAGTTCAGTTTTGAGACCTCTGTTAGGCTTGGTCCTCAAAACTAAACTTCTGGGACCCTCACAAATTTAAACAGAAGTTTAATACGGTAAAACACTATACTTTCATTATACTTTTGCCGATCGCGGAATCTTAATTTCACGATTTTGGAGCGTAGGAATTTAGCTGCAAATTAATGCAGCATTTCCCAGTGTTCTACTAGTATTTACCAGGCCTGAATTTTTGTGGATATTTAGTCTCACGATTTTATCCCACTCACAAAAAATTTGCAACATTTGCTGCACGTGAAAAATATGCTTTGCAGCAAGACATGTGGTGATGTAATTATGCAGAAGCGTGGTATCTGAAATACTGAATATATTAGACTGTTGACGTCACATACCCAGGTCTGTTGGCAAGTGACGAGCCTTTTGGCCTTCCGCGACCTTTGTAGACATGCCCACCTCTAGCTACTTCGTGTGGCTGTGCATAAATACACATCAGCTACGTCACAGCAACATCATCCATGCATTACTATTCACTGTTCTGTTCCTAAGATTAATTATCTGTGGCAGTGGGTATCAGATGACCAAACACTTATACGGGTGACACACACTCAAAAATCATGTACCTGAAACTTGCACAAATTTCTCGCATAAAAAATTAGATGCAGGTTCACGCAAGTTTAGAAACTGGCACAAGAAACATGGCCGACAATAAACATGACAGATGACGCCAGCAAAAAACACAACAATACACTCAATCATCAATGAGAAAAAAAGCTTATCTTGATTATGTGTTCTTGCAAAATATTGTTTTTGGAATATATGGCTGCAAACAGTCAGAAGTGCAACCAGAACTGTGGACCCATGGAGCCGAAATTATGGCATTATTTAGATACATTTTTCAATGAAAACTTTACAGAGCAATTTTCGTACAAGAGGAGGGGCCCCAAATGACTTTCTTGTCGGGGGCCCAAAATTTTAAAGCTATGCTGTTTGCTCTGTAAAAAAGTAAATATTCACAAATTGGCAGGTAAGCACATTACACACCTGCGTAGTTACTTTACTGGCTGCAATTAGATCTTTCTCCAGACTGACATCATGAGCCTCCGAACCAATTATCTGAAAACCTCCTTCAACACCGTCTTCCTCATCATAACTGTCAGAATCACTACCCTTGCGTTTTCCTGCATTATCCAATCAAAAAACATCGACCGGCTATGATTACTCACACAAGAATGCTGAGTTTTATTAGCTATTCTGTGCTTGTTTCGAAAGCGCCTTACAATATTTCTGGCAGCAATTCAAATACTGTATATGGGTCGAGAGACCTCTACGAATAAATGCAATATAATAAAAAATAATAACAATAACAACCAGGGCTATATTTATAGTGGTGTCATCATGGTCAGCCATTGCGAGAGTTAACTCGGTTCTCACATGATAACTTGTGTCACATAGACTTGTGTCACATAGTTATTTGAACGATAGAGAAGGACTGAAAAATGTTGCAAATATACAGTAAAATCAATATATATAACAAAAAAGATGCCAGGTAAGCTTTAAAAATATACAAAACTAATAATATGTAAATTAGTTAACAGAAAGTCACATGGTCACATTTATGTGTTATAAATGAGACAACAATTAATGTTCACATACTCCTGGAGATGATGCTCTGACGTATCTGCTCCTTGGCAACTCCAACTTCACCAGCAGGGACCGATCTACCAGCCAACCTCTGAGTGACGACACTACTGGGTGGCCGGCCTCGGCCTCTACCCCTACCACGCCCACTCATCGGCGTCCCACCGTCACTCACATACATAACCTTCTGACTACTGCCTTCCGTGACAACAATGGTCATCGGCGACTTGGACTTGTTATCGTGCCCGGTTCCGCTCTTCCGTTTCGACTCCGGGACGTACGCGATCGGAAGCTGTGGCGTCCTGCGAATCACAGTACTGTTAGCAACACTGGATAACGTCTCTGACTTTGCGCCGGACAGGAAGTCGGTAAACGACGAAAGAAACCCACTTTCGGTCACCACTCGCTGCACGATATGGGCCGCCGGTTCGCCCGATCCGTCATCCGGATTTCCCGTAACGTATGCAAATTCTCCGTCGTCCTCCTCTATCACTGGAATGGAAGAGGTCGCTCCAGCCCACTGCTGGAAGTCAAGCTTAATTCCATGGCTCTGCTGATTCGAGGCATCTGCTAGCATGCCGAGGATATCGTCACCACTACCTCCAGCCACCGCTGAGCTGGCTAAGCTCACCATTACGCTGGTTGCATCACCACTCCCTCCAAGTACCTGGCCTGATGACAGGTAAGCAGCTCCGGACCCGTCCTGTTGTGCGCTTCCATCATCTTCTTGTATCACAAATTCGTAATTGGAAAAATCAATCGGTAAGCCACGTGCCACCATCTCCTGTAGATCCCGAGGGAGTTGCTGGCCAGGCTGAAGAACAAAATCCTGCCCGCCGACTTTGAAGTCGGCCCCCTTCACATCGGCACCATCTGCCGGGAGTATAATGATCTGCATTGGCTCTGATGTATTCCCCGTGGCCCCAGCTGCCGTGCCCGTGGCCTGGGTCTCCAGAAACTGCTGGCCATCAAGCTGCTGTGTGGTTGTCGCACCCTCATCAGCTGTTGCTGCTTGCATTTCCAGCTTCATTTCTCCCGGCGTTGCTGCCACTTCGCCACCGGCAGTTTGATAATCAACACTCAAGTTCTGCTGCTCGGCACTGATGGTTGCCAGATCCTCAAGTGACATTCGTGAGCCGATGGGGACAGTGGCAGTAGCAGCGGCACTGTTACCCGTGGCCGCCGCCAACAGCTCTGCATTGGAGCTATCTATCTGGTAAGTGACACCGTCGACAACGACATACAGAGATTCGCCGGGGCCAATGTTCTCCGGCAGACCGGTGAGCACAAGCTGTTGTGCTTCGGCACCGGCCGTAGCATCCACATTCGGCTGAGACTGCTGCCAGTTCGGCTGCAGGACCGACACCTGCTGCTTGCCTCCGGGATTCTTAGCGGCCGCTGGTTTATTCTGGGTGCGGGCAACCTCCGGTCGTAGCACGGACTGGGCATACTGACGGCCAGTAAGAAGGCTCTTCACCACACCACTTCCACCTGCTTCCATGATACTCTGGGCTCCGTTCAACTGTTTTGTGCTTCCCGCTGATATGACTCGTGCAGGCTGACTCGGACGTCCTGGTGACACACCGGCTTTTACTGTATTAACGGCAGAAGTTTTAGATTGTCTTTGGCTAGAGAGCATCTGATTCAAAGCATTCCACTGATTTTGATCCATCTAAGGCCGACAGCTGCAGTTAATAACTGAACACCTGCAGTCCAAGGTCTGCAGCTGTAAATACTGAGCCGCCGATTCTGCAAATACCACACACAATGCATACAAATGGAATACAGAATAGTTATTGGGTACTGGATAAAGCTGGAGTGTCAAGAAATCTTCATAAATCAGTGAAGGCTAGGAAGTAATGTTTGGACATATCATGAGAAAGAAGCCAGAGAGTTTGGAGAAGCAGATAATGCAAACCCTGAACAACACCAGGATCTCACACAAGATGCAACACTACCGACAATTCTATGTTTTAACAGCTAAATGTTTAGATATGCATTTACAGTAACTGGCAACTGCAAATTAACACTTAAAATTAACTGCAAACAGACTCTAATGGCAAACAGCAACTGATGACCAATTTAACAGGTATTCCTTTAAAAATCCTAATTTTAGTTCTTATAATTATTGTACATCTAAAAAATAAGCAATGTATGTGTAAGAAATGGATGCATTGCCTACAGGACATCAATGGTATGGCATGAAATGATTTTATCACTGTCACTGTTATAATTGCTGTCATCAAGCAACACTAAAGGCTTAACAATTTCACAGCATTGTCTTATTACTGCCTATACTGGTATAAAAAAATCTAAATGAAAGCTAGCAAACAGGCAAGCACACATTCCAGTCTATGGCCAGTCTAGGAGTTTCATGGAAGTAACAATGATCAAAGTAATACACAGAAGAACACACTGCTCATTGATCAGTTACATATTACACATATAATTTGCTTCTCGCGAAAATTCGAAGTATAAAAACGCGTTCTTTATTATCTCGGTCCAGGCCGGTTTGAGACAGTACCGGGCAATGTCAGGCGCCAAGTTCAACGCCGCGGAAAACTTTCCGACTAATTATTCACCCAAACTGCTTTATTTTGCAACGATAGATCAACAAATACTCGAAGGATGTTAACACTACCGTACAATACTCTGACGCTGTTAAAATGGTAGCATTTACCGCTCTACGCTACTTCAATTCGCCTACGAAATTTCTGAAAGGACGCTATACTCATCCGCCGGATTTAATACCAGTTTTAGGCCCCAAATTACCTGTAATGCGGTTATATGAAACTCTGCAATAACGGCGATATTGGTTACGGCCCGTTAAATGCAATATTTATTGAGAAAAAGCCAAGAAAACCCGAACGTTACACACAAAAAACATCTACTAAAGCCGCCATATTGTGCGCTTGTTACCCACAATGCCTGAGGCCGGGCACCAGCCTACCGGCTTACCGCCGTTGAATTAGCCTCCCGCTGTTGTCGGCAGTATACTACTCGGCGTACTCGCTATAGCCAGCTGCCGCCCGCCGGCGCCGTCAGTCACACACTCGCGATTCGAATCGATTAACGATAATCGATTCGGTTTCCCAAAAATCGGACCGTTCGAATCGACCGCAACTTTATAGGAGTCGGTAATTCTGTATGCAAAGTTTGCCACCTCTGACTGTTTGTACTCTCTATGCAATGCTGGAAGCCTGGCGTCATACACTTCACTTACCGGTACTGTATTTTATTTTACAATTCAGTCAGAACCACCGCTCAACAGATTACCGCAGCTGGCACGAACAGTTGACACGAACGCGCGTCGTCAGTATCGTACAATGAGTCCCTGCTATGCTGCTACGACGCCACCGATGCAGAGCCGTTAATTGCATAGGGCCTACCGGTAGTAGATTCAAAGTTCAAACATATACAATGCATTTGGAATTTGAATAAAGATCAAAAGACAGAGGTAATTTGATCAAAATATTTAAGACGCATACATGAATATTACGGTATTCATGCTGGTCTGATTTATTCTTTGAGAAGAGGACATTTCATCAAATTATTGAGAAGAAGAAACTTCGATACGATACTACCGTACCGGTATTCGAATTTCGATTTGCGCTACCGTACGAGCACTAGTGGCTTTGGTGAAATTCGGTTTTTAGGCAGCGTCGTGAAATTGCCGCCATTTTATAGAAAACGTGATGGCGGATGTGAAGTTATTGTGCTGCGTGGTTAATTTCGGAGGCATATAGATAACATGATTTACGTTGTAATGTTGGCTGTAGTAAAGGCTTTACGTAATGTAAAGTACCTGACGTTCAATAAATGAGCCATCATGCCTATAACCAGCTTTATCAGATGGTCAATGCCGGTCCACGGACCACGGTGCAGAGCCGGCCGTAGGTTTTGCGAGGCCCATGGCGGCGGCTGTATGCGAGGCCCTCTCCTCCTTTCCGTTTCCTCCCCTCTCCCCCCTTTCTTTTCTTTCCCTTTCCTTCCTTTTCCCTTCCCTTCCCCTACCAATAGAAGTAGGCCCCTTAAATGCAGCTACGGGATTCGGGGGATCGCTGTAAGCTACTTCTTCTTTTCCAAAAATGCACATTCCCCAGTTGAGTAATGTCGTGCATGGGCGTGACCTTCTCCAGCAGAGTCTGGGGCATAGCCCCAGCAGAAATCGATCGAATGTGGTGCATTTTATCCTTAAAATATGACATATGGTGGTAGCAATTTTACTAATTTTCCAGAGAGTTGTGTGAGTTTGACCTCTTTATATGGTGACACTGCGTCTATAAGTAGGTTTATATACTTTCTCAACAGGCTGTTTCCATTTTTTACCTGCATAAGTGCGAGGACCAAGGCGGGGGGCCGTAGATATACATCATAAATTCATTGTGACAGATGTACCTTAAATATTAACTGGCGACATTGTGCAAAATTATTGTCGGCACTTTACCGAAAGTTCAGCCATTTCATCGCAAGCACAAAAGCTGCCGCTGCTAACC
>Ga0056131_1000285_pt1 | contig 11695 bp, 8 predicted proteins | sample WorMetLIZISLAND1_2_FD_67480 | JGI IMG/M metagenome (GOLD analysis project Ga0056131, IMG submission 67480) | Marine gutless worms symbiont microbial communities from Max Planck institute for Marine Microbiology, Germany - Olavius clavatus LIZARD... ...
TTCGGCGACTGTCGCCAAATTCGGCGACAAATTGTCACCGAAATCGGCGACTATAGTCTCCAGTGTTGCGCTGTTTTCTTAACGTAATCGAATAGCAATGAATTGCAGGCATTTTTATAGAATCCAGCGACAGTGCCGGCAGCAATTAAAAATAGGACTCGAAAGCTAAAAGCAGCCGCGTTCCTTCCGCGTGAAACGCTTCGCCTAATTTTGTTTATGCATTAATTTCATTAGTCGTCGCCTCGTCGGCGGGTGTCGCTGCAGGGGACAGGTGCTGAAGGAGCTCTAGTGTTATAGCTGTGGAGACATTATGCAACATTTCACAAAGGAACTGAATGCATTCGCGACATGCGACGATAGCGAAACTCTGCCGCCAAATGAAAAATATGGCGCCAATACACTAGATGAGCGAAAATCGCTTCCATACTATTGCCTTTTAACCCTTATCAGTACACTGCGAATTACAGTTTCCACCATTTTAATGAATGGCGAACATATTTAGTTTCACCGACAAATACTTCCGTCGTTGTTTTGTGCATTTGTGTCATAGATGTAAAAAGTTCAAGTAAAAATAAAAAAAGTTAAAAACGTAAAATGTGATAAAAATAAAAACCGTTTATGAACATTGAATAAAAACGTTAACATTATATTATATTCGTAGTATGGTTCCAATGTTCCATCCATGCACGCTGCAATTTTAGCGGCGTTCACCAAAAGCAAATAATCAGAAATATATTTGTAGACCTTGTTTCCAACGAAAATAAACCTAATCAATAAACAAATTTGGTACAGATAGGGGATAGGTATTTGTGTTAACTTATAAAATGAGCAATAATTTGGTTACTTTTTTATATTGTCTGACTTTATAGGCCTATTAGAAGTAATGGTGTTAAACGAAAATAGTCGCACTGTTGATCTACATGTAGTACATGTGATGCTGACTTCTTGTTGTTAATATTTGGAGTGCAATTACCATCTCACATTGTTCAATCTCCAACTGTAGCAACTTTTAAGAAACGGTTAAGCAATTTCGATTTTTCAAAGTTTATTACATTTTTAAACTGCGTTAGTTTAGTATTTGTATGTTTTTGTTAAAAAAAACTTGGGCACATTGATAGTGCAGATTTTATCTGCCTTGGTGCCCATATAACATTTTAGCTATTTTATCTGTTTTTCGCGATTTCTGTCATACTGCGCTGCTTTTACGTTACTAAATTGACTGATTGATCTCCTTAGCGATTGTTATGTTCAAATATCAAAGGAACAGATTTCTTTTGGTGGCATACAGTCAGTGGCGGTTCTATGTTGGGGCCAGGGGGCACAGGCCCCCAAATCTTGCCCAGCCCCCAAAAATCTTGCCCAGCCCGCCAAATTTTTAATTGGTTCTATAGTAATTTCGCTTAGCTGTTGTTGCCTCCCAAATGATGAGGGGGCCAGGCCCCCCAAATATTTTTTCATAGAACCGCCACTGCATACAGTTATAGCTGGAATTGTTCTTAACGTTTTTTATGAAAAAATGTTTTTACATCTATGATTTGTGTCACGAGGTTAACTGTTAATTGTTTTACTATCGGTTGATAGGTAGTTTGCCCGCACAGCTAATTTCAACTAATTTGCTGTTGGATGTAGCAAATGTAACAGCTTATACCCATCAGCGGCAAGTGTACCAAGCATCGCATTGCTGCCCGATGCTGCTGGAGGGTTAAGTGCAACCCAATTAACCTACACATCATCATCATCTATGTCGTTTAGCTAGGTCGCGATGCCGCGTTGGTCTCAGCCTCTCAACATTTGCACATAGACGCCGGAACAATGCTTCCATACAGTCACTGTGTGCGGCCAACTTGAATACAGATCAGTTGGAACAAACAATATCACGACAGACCGTGCAGCCGAGCAATGTAATCATACAAGAGTGCAGCTAAAATCCTAACACATACCGTAGCCTACAGTAAAATGTGATTTATCTGTAATGACTGTACATAGAAATCTGACATTATGCAGCTGAACTTTTCCAGAAATCTAGATTTTAACTGCAATAGCTTATCATTACTCAAAATGACACAAAAACGAAGCCAAAGTTCGATTTTGAAACTCAGCGGCTTAGGTCTATACTGCTCACACCATCTGGGGTAGGCCCGTATACGACCGTGAAGAGTTCAAAAAGTGGCGGGAAGTGATTGCGATAGCGACAGATAACCGGAAATAGCGATATGGCACCGAAACCGGAAATATTTATATCTCCGAAACTGTCACAGATAGTGTCAAAGTTTCAACGACGAATTCGGGATTTGAGACCACCATGACGAACTCGGAAAAGTGAATGCGCACAACGACGGATGACCGAAATGTTTTAATGATGCAAAACCTAGCTATGGAGTCTTTTTACACCCAACCGCAACATAAGGGTTAATTGATCAGCTGTGCTTTTTCACATTTCGCTAGTCATTTGCGAAAGCGTAGGAGAGATCCGAGAGATTTATGTTATCAGCCAGATTATCACCGATCGTCTTCAAAGTCAGCTTTACAAGTTCATCTCAGCATTGTTCCGAGGCTTCGTATTCAGCTTGCTGATTCTTCCAGCTCGGCTTAACACACACTTGTATAGGCCTATTTTTATCAGGCCTATTGTTTATTTTTCTTCGTTGTGTAGTAGGCCTAAATGTTTGAGTTGGAGAAGCCCCTAAAAGTTAGCAGCCTGTAGGCCTGCATTACCTTAACCTGGCCCTGCCGGTATTAGTTCGGATAATCTGATTGCATTGATGTCTATTAGATCGGATCGGTGAGCGGACGTTAAAAATTGATAGGATTCGGCGATTGCGAGACATTACGTTAAAGCGCAACGCACAATACAACGTATGAAGTGAAAAATTCACGTTTTTATATTGTTTCCAGCAGAATCTAGAAGGGACAAGAAAGCCTAGCTAACGCAAAGGTAAGCGCGCGACAGCCTTGGTAGATAGGACGCAACTCACTAAATCACCCCTCACTTGCATTCTTCACAGTCACACCGCAAATAACAAATCCGTGCAGCCAAAAATGCGAAGTAGCGCAAAATTCCGAGAAAATCTGAACTTATAGCAGTTCAGGGTCATCCAAGGTCGTCGACCTTGGAGCCAATCGAAAGCGCATATGCAACTTCCTATTAGTCATTAGTAGTAACTTTGGTCGTATCTCGTACCGTTTTCGAGATATCGACGCATAAAGCTAGAAATTAGCTTGTTTTTTCCCACCCCACCCTTGTTTGACGCCACTGCTCAGGGGGAATCCGCCAGACTTTCTGGATTAAACTTTCACCGCAAAAACTATGGGGACTGGGCTACTCTGCGGTGAAAGCTGCATGATCCTAACTCCAACCGATCCACCCGTGTGCCGGAGAGACGGAAGGACAGACGGACGGGCGACAGCATATAGCGCGCTCTGCATATATGCTGTCGCGCGCTAAAAATGTGAACTGGCTAAGAAAACAACAACTGAACGTCAGATAAGCCACAGTCACAAGCACGACAAGATATGACCGCACTATGTGTCAGATAGATACAACACTGAGGACACAATTTCTGGCCACACAAGTATGACAAGACTCAACACGAGCTCTTGGAAATGTCAAAACTCAAACGAGTCTAACGAGGACAGCATGGCCTACGGTCATATCAAATCAAATCAAATTTATTTGAATCAGACCATTGAGATCCATAGGAATAAATATAAATAAAATAGAAATAAGATAACAAAAGTTAAATGTTAGACATGCATTACGTATGACAGTACTAAAACTTGGTAATTTCTACTCAAGCAACATCACTCATGATCACTGTGACACTTCTGAACTCCGGACACACCAAACAAAACTTTCAGACACTTGTGATCAGAGTTGGACACGAGTGGGGCATATCCACGGTTCGCGTTGGGTTGGGTCCTGATTTTTCCCTTACTTAGTGGGCCGGGTCGAGTCAGGTCCAATTGTGGGGATCATCTATGCGGGTCACCCTGGATGATACAGAATGTTACGCTAAATGCAATTGTAAAGTTTACATCTATAGTGAATTGCTGGTTCTGCTCACGTTCAAGATTAGGCGTACATTGTGCTGCTTACACCGGATATCAAAATTTCATGAAGTCCGAATTTTCTAAGTTGCTTGCTTGCTTATCTTCTGTACAAGTTAAACATTCATAAATAAAGTGCTTAACTTTTAAACAGTCAACAGTCGGTGACTGATGCGAATGTGATAAGAAAATGTACATGTAAATATGTCTGTAGGTCTAACTGTAGCTATTTTTAATTTGTGTTGGGTTCATAAGCTGGTGGGTTGGGTCTGGTCGGGTCAGTTAAAAGTGACCATGTCCAACTCTGCATAACAAGAGCGGGATTTGTTGAGATGTTGCATATAGTGCATACTGTAATGTGACCGTAATGATATGCCATAAACGCACAAGCTGTAAGTTCTGAATAGCTGAAACTTGACGGCAACTGCACCTCTGGAGAATCTTTAATTAATAAATTAGTTCCAGTAAACAGTTTCTTCATCTCTCTGTCAACATCAGCGTCATCAGACACATAGTTGTCAATGCCTGACATTAAACTCTGAGAACGATTTGCAAACAATCTTATGTCGAGAAAGAGGGTTAAATACCATGCAAACGGATTACTTGGCGTTATAACTAACTGCAACTTCTAATGTACTTAGCGTAGACTGGAGAGCATTTCAAGACGGAGTCAAAAGAACAATTTCATCCGCACAGCATACATCAGCATATTATATCATATTCATAAACTAATCCAGTAAAGGCTGTAGTCATAATTGCAAACATAGAAACGAAATAAAAATGGCGATAAATGCCACTGAAAATGGACTGGAGAGTGGAGAGTGGAGACATACGAGTAATCCTGCCAACCAATGTACATTTTCTGACTACTATACCAGTAAAAGAGTAAACTCTGATTTAAATTTAACCTTGGCGCGTTATCAAATATTTTACATTACATTTGTCAGAAGCCTTGTTACAAAACAACAGCCAGCAATCAACGTTATTAAACGCTTTTTTGAAATCAATAAAAGAATAGAATACATGACTACCTCCTATCTGCAAAAATGGTTCATAGTTTGCTTGAAAACATAAGGTATGCCAAATTATATTTTTTTTCTGAAATCAAACTTATCAGTCTTACCAGTTATCAGTCTTGTCGTTGCGTTCAAGAGTTTCAAGAATTTTCGACATACTGTTTGATACAGCAATGGTTCCATAGTTATTCACATCAGTTAAATCACCTCTACCACTTAACCGTAGGACTAACAATTAAATGCATAAAATCATCTATTAAATAACTACATTTTAAACAAACTCGAACAATAATGAAGTATATACAACAACCGAATAAAAATGCCTCCGTGTGAACACCACCTAGTCCACATGATGTGCCTTTCTTTTCTTATACCAAGGCAGTAATACATCTTGCAGTGATACCAGTGGGACATAGTGATTAGTCACTCGAGGATATAGTGGAAATCATATTAAGAAAAAACAGTCTGGTGATCTGTACTTGTAGCAGATATAGAATACATCATGCATGTATTCTATATATTCTACTGCGATTCAGTGATTTCTCCACATCTCGTCACTTACATTTTGAGCACAAGTGATAGCTCCGCCTACATGTGGCTAGTAACAGGATAATCGCACGTAGCGCTCTCCTTGTTTTCTGACAAAAACACGTCCATTTACAACCGCTATATGCATTGCACTAGAGACGTGCCAGAATGGTTTTCAGTATTCCCAATCCAGCCCATTCCCATATGGCCAGTGTTATTCCTATTCCCGAAATTTGTGTATTGTCAAACCTACTTCATTCCCCACTATTCCTGTAAACTCATTCCCATTCCCGCCAAGAGTAATTTTTACCAAACTCATAATAACATCAAGTTTTGCATTGGATGCTAACCTTCAACATGTAATCAGACAATATTACCTCTAATAGATCAGATCATTTGAATCACTTAAACTGCCAAATCAAATCACGTGCATGGAAATCCATTCCCACGGGGAATTCCATTCTCATGCACATCTCTACATTGCACATAGCGACAAACGAGTTGACCAACGACTGTAGGCGGTCTATGTTACAGTATTCGACCCAAATGACGGGCACTGCCTGGTCACGTAAACATAGCAAGTAGTCTGGATTTCTTGGTCAACTGTGCTCTCAGATCATCACGTTTAAGTTTTAGCGAGTTGATCGATGTCTGCTGTTCAGCGACCGACGAGCGCATCTGCTGCGCGGTCGAGTCCCACCCTCTGCTCCGCACGTCATCCAGAGTCTGACGCACCTGATCCTGCAGCCGTGTTATGTCCTCGGTACCGCCGTCGCCGTTCACGGTCGGGGTGACACTGGCCAGCTGGTTGCGCAGACTTGCAATGCGCTCGGTCAGCAGGCGAGCATCATCAGCGGCGTGGTGGACGGCGACATCAGCCTCTGAGCGCCTGGCATCAAGTGCATCGGTAGCGGTGACAAGTTGATCGGCCTGAGACTCGGCTGAAGACACATCAGTGCTGTTGATGACGGAGATTTCTTGCATCAGTAGCGTAGCATTATTACTGCTACTACTGCTGACAGAGCTCAAGGTTGACTGCAGCGACGACAGTTTGGACATTGATTCATTCATCGACTACAATCAACGCCCAACAGCAAGTCACATTAGATAAAGGACGTCGTCGTCGTCATCGTCATCATCACCCACTCGACAAACTCGTTACAAAGTTTTGCTAACAGTAACAGCAAGAGAGAAACCGTCTGTCGGCGGATAAACCATCTTGGTAGGTAACTAGCCCGCTAGGTCAACTCAGCCTTTCCTCCCTCATCTGGGGTAGGAAAATCAAGTACCGGCCTGTTTGGCTGGAGTTAAGGCAGAGTGTGTTCACTTTGGTGGAAGGCAACACTGTGTGATCCCATATAGCAAGTGACACCCAAAGCTGTGAGCTGGAGTCCCATTAACAGCTATACACAAGGTTTATTCGCAAACTGCAGAAGTATACAATAAAAGCAATAAAACTATATAGCTACAATCAGAACGTCACTGAACAGCATTCATATCAGTAGTAATACTGTCAGCAAAATTTCACTTTTAAACAGTATATAATCTTACTTTTGTCATTACGTTGTTTAACATTTGCAAAGTCATATGCTTTTTTTACTCCTCGATGCGCACAAAAACTTCCATAACAGACGAGACAACATCATTTTTACAACTCATCAAGCTACGCAAGAAGGTTATTTCAAGGTCACGCAGTGCACTAGATTTTCTAACATGTGATAACAAAATTTAGCAAATATAGTCAACAGAACTCAGAAACTCAAAATATACGCCAGAACGTCAGAGATTTTACTGAGGATTAAGTGTACTAAGGTTGACTTTTTATAAAGTCATATCCACACCTTATAGTCTGACGCAACTTATTACTGTATAACTGTTTATATCTGTTTTTCACTTGTTGATTGTTTAATTGTTTTACTTTTAACCTGCTCTGCTGATCGACTGAGAGGCTGATTGATTGACTGAAGAAAATTCGTTATTTGTCATTTTATGACGCGAACAGACAAACAGACAAATAAACACAGGTGAAAGTGACAGCTTGCAGCAGCTGAGATAATTTATCAGCGTGAGTTAACCTGACTGAGAGCACTGACGGCTGAATATTGCTGCGAGGTGCGTTGTTGTGCCGCCAGGGCGTCAGCCTCGATCGTCTCGAGGTTGGACTGGAGACTCAGCGATTCATTGACAACGCTACGACTGAGCTGGAAGACTGTGTGGACGGCAGCTAGCGACTCATTCGCTCGACGCTGCTCCGCTACCAACAACACGGAACATCGGCTGCAGTCAGTTACGCCTCCCAAATTTCGTTGCTGAAACATCTCATCGTATCATTTCCAGGGTTTCACATTTAGAGGTTTTTGTGCCGCTGGAGCGTAACGGTTGCTTCATGCAGGTCTTGCAGGAAACTAAGGTTACTGATAGGCGTATAGGCGGAGTCTCGCTGATTACGATGGTTGATAGATTAGCCAGTTGGCTCCCTATAGTATAGGTGAAGTAATCAGTCCGTCTGCGCTAAAACTGTATTTATATTTTCAACGGAATATCAACTGATCAGAGTTTAGTCGCTCGTCACGCCTCCCTCCCCGACTGTCACACCTACCCGCCGAGCACCGTCCCAAACCTCGAGGTGCAACGCTGTCATCTCAGACGCAGATGCTGCCAGCCCGCTAGGGTGACTACCGGGTGGCTAATTGACTGATCGATCAATTATCTCACTGATAAACTGTTGTATTTCATTATGTCACTGCGCAAGAGTGAAGACAAATCGTCTCGACCATCGTTAAAACTTGCTGATACTCTTTTGTTCAAAGACATACGTCAGCTCAAAGACTCCACAAACAAACTAAACATTATAACCAGCGCGTCAATAATAACATACTGTAACGCACTAGACAACTATCTCAGCAACAGATAATATACTTGTAATAATTAATAAGTAAAGCTTAATTGAAGTGCTGTTATACTGCTTACAGCTTCAACAAGCTGCTGCTCTTCAGAGTTAGACTAACAACGTAGCAATAATTGGGGAAGAAGTAAAGACGTAATGTGATTGACACTTCAACCAGTTACTCGCTACGCACTTCGGTGCATAAATTTAATTAACATTACATAATGCGTCCCAAGTCAGCTGAGCAACAGCGGTATGTCTGTGACAGAATGTGTTTTTTTCTCATGCTGTATTGTGTAATCTACATGTAATCAGATTCTTACAAGACAGAGACATGCCGCAGCTATCTTGAGTTATTAGCAGACAAACAGACACATCATAGACTCAGGTGAGGTGATAACAGAACAAACAGTTCACTGCACTGAACCGGCCCGCTACACACAAAATGAACGTTAACCTTCTGAGCGCTCGTCGAAGTCGACAAGTATGTCGAGCATGTCACGTGCACGTGATGACGTCATTTCCGCCTGTGACGTCATTTCGGCGATAGTTCGTTGAGCGGCAGTAGCACGGTTGAACCACGTGTCCCACTGTGCCACCACGTGACTGACATTGCTGGCCAATCGGCTTGTCTCACTGCCAGCTCTGTATACGTCGTCCGTTGTTGCTGTGACCTTACTGGCAGCCTGCTGGACCTTCAAATCAACAGAATAATCTCAGTCAAATGCGACCACTACAACGAAGTAGGCGCCCTCGTCGTTAGCTACAACATTAGATTAGCATCTATAAAATAAATTAATCTACAATAAAGAGAATCATTTTGGAGACGAAATATCGTAAGATATTTGTAGCCCATAGCCGTATGGTTTGCGGGTTTGTCTGGTCACTATTTCAACAGGCATTCAATAATTACTATGTGACTGTCTTCAGGCTTTAAAATCAAGTTTCAGCGAAAAACTTAGACGCATCATCCTTATTGAGTTATTTACACTGTTATTTGCTCGAAGATAATATACACGATAAGAAAAAAATAACATAATGAAAGAAAAATCATGGCTTTTGTGCCCTGATTCTCTTCTGAGACTTTGGCGCTATATAGATCACTTACTTGCTTACTTACTTTTTCAGCAACAGCTAATATACTTGTAATTATTGAAAAACGTTTAAATGAAGTAAAGTTACAGCTTCGTCCAGGCTGCTGTTCTTTTGAGGTAGACTAACAACATAGCGATAGTTCAATGGTTGGCAGAGAAATGAAGAAACAGAGCTGTGAGTTGGTATGAACCTGACTGTGGACGTTGCTGACATCGGCCTCCAGTTGAGTCACGCGATCTACCGCAGCGCTTAAGTCAACAGTGTCTGACGTCATCGTGGTGACGTTCGCTTGTACAGCTTGTGCTGACGTCATTATTTGAGACGCTGTAGCCGTGACGTCACTGATACCCGTGCCGACGTCAATGATATCAGTGTCCGAGGCGTCCAGCTGACGGCGAATGTTGCTAAGGTTGACAGCAATTTGTCGCTGTTGGACGAGCGCCGTCTGTGACAACTGTAACAAAGTAGTCGTGCGTCACTGATAAAATAGCAAAATACAACTGCAATTACAGGTACATATACATGACAGCACTGTAGTGGTCCACACAATGGAAGAATACTACTGTCAATGAGTTAACTGAAAAGAATGTGACCACCATGGTGATAAGCCAAGAAAACCAGCTGAAAACTCATCATTAAACGCGCCATATATAAACCGTGAGTCTGAAAATAGGAGACGCCATATTCTTGTCCATATCTGTACCAAATATTGACCGATTTTCGAAATTCTTTCACGGTCACAGTCTCTAGAAAATTTACTTGGATTTCACTAATCTCGCATGGCGCCCTTTAATCTAGACTGTCGCTCGCACGGCGCTGTACTGAGTCTGACCTGTAATGCTTGTTGGCTGGTGTTGAGTGCGGCAGCTGAGCGCATCTCAATGTCGATGACTGTTCTGTTCAGAGACTCCAAGACACCCACCGTGCTCTGCGCAGCTCCTTCGACACGCTGTCTGACCGCCTCTAAGCTTGACACTTCTTCAGACATGGTCCGTATGTATTCCGGTACCTTGCCTGCAGTATCCGCAACAACAGCCCAGCATTTCACATGCAGCTTTGACCGACTTACGGATTTAAAAACTCTTCTGATTCGCACTGAAATACAGAAAAAAACGTTAACTTTCTGTTACATAGTCTTTTGCAATAAATATAAGAGATGGACGAACATCGATCTAGGTATTTGAATCCTGCCGGATTTCTATTATGTGGCAAAATTCAGCTTTAGTCAGCCTGCCGGATTGGGTGGTATTCGATTTCGGTATTGATTGAGTAATGTGACTGAATTTCGGGACCAGTCATCTACGAGTCACATCTGCATAAACGTGGTGACTGAGACTACTCACTTGCATTACGATCATAGATGTGCTTTTAAATTTATTTGCTCATTGTTTTACCAAACAAAACCATAATTAGAATAGTCATTTTTCTTTATTTTGCAATCACGGAGTGCTGAAATGCTTCCATGTGAACACCATGGCCCAGAAATTATAAACGGGCCTCCGATCAAGTGATAGGGCCCCAAATCACATAAGAGTTCCTGGACCCCCAATTTTACACTTTAACCACAGCATACATTCACTAAACTGTAACAGACCTGTAAGTTCAAGACGGCTGGCATTCCAAGTACTAATAACATTTTCAATGTTTTCTTCAGAGTCCGTCAAACGCGAGTCAGCGAGACGCAAGTTTGCAGTAAGTTGGTCGACTGACGGACCAATGACGTCATCCAGGTGTGCATTTACATGCAGCAGACTGGCGTTCAATCCAGGTATGCCAGCCGTAACAACAAACACCTCACCGTGAACTTCAGCCATCTGCGTATTTAAAAAATATCAACGTTAGAGCCGTAAATTTCATATATCTGATGACGATCGATTAGCCTACAGGGTTTAGGTTTGGTGGGGGGGGGTTAAAGTTCGCCTTTTCACATAGGCTTTGCTGGTCGTCTTTACAGCAGCTACAAATGTTTTATTATCCGTTGCAGCAGTTGTTACGATCATCCACAGTGTTTGTTCTGTCTGACCGCTTAGGAAGTGCTTGTAGTTCCAGATACTGGGTATTGGTAGCGAGTCATACACAGTTCCTATAATCAAAAATAGTTATAATGTGTACAGTAAATCAA
>Ga0056131_1000286_pt1 | contig 11629 bp, 3 predicted proteins | sample WorMetLIZISLAND1_2_FD_67480 | JGI IMG/M metagenome (GOLD analysis project Ga0056131, IMG submission 67480) | Marine gutless worms symbiont microbial communities from Max Planck institute for Marine Microbiology, Germany - Olavius clavatus LIZARD... ...
CTGCAGCATTAATGGAATGTGCCACTTTGTCTGAGTCAGGTAGTCACATAGTCATCAGTAATTTTTAAACTTTAAATACATGTTACATAGTCAGACTATGTTATATGTATTTAATTTTTATAACTTATTGATGACTAATTATATGGTGAAATCTGGCACCGGCTCCGGCTGGATTTCCCAAAAGCAGATCCGGTACAGGCCTAGTATTTTATGGTCTGTGTGTGTGGAAGGGTTTTCTAATGTGTGCCATTTGTGTTTTAGGCCACAAATCATGATTGATTTCACTTTATATTTTATTCCGAAGACAACGGTTTCTGCGTGTCGTTTCATTTGGTTGCTCAGATGTATCCGGAGTTTTTCTTATGTCGAATTTTTCTGCGAAGTGATATTTAACTAAATTACGTATGTGAAATCCTGTGAAATAAAACATTTTCTGACGCTTCCACTACTTTCTGTAAAGTTAGTGTTTTTCCGGTCCCCGATTTTCCATGTTTTCAAATATATCTGGATAACTCTTTACTCAGGATGGGTGTCAGTTACGGGGTGGGTCACAGAAGTAAGCCTGCTTATTTTTTGCAATAACTTTGTCTACTGCCGGCCATTTTTCATAATTTTTGACACATATGCACTGTAGGAAATTTGCAACCTGAGGATGTATAGCCCACCTAACGTGAGTGGCTACATACCAAGATGGTTTACCCACTTACAGACAGTCACCCCTCCAAGGACTAACCCAGCAGCACATGGCCAGGAGTCAAACTCGCGACCTGTTGATCACAAGTCCGATGCCCTAACCACTACACCACCTTGCCGTCACCGATGTCATAACTGTTCTGGCAGTTGCCAAAATTTTACTTTTTGTCACCCGTCTAACCCGGAGTGATTCCGGGAAAGTGCGTCACTTAAATGAAAACTGCAATTATATTACTGAACTGAAGATATATTAATATCTGAATTAATATTCATACATTGAGTAATCCCTGAAAAATATCAGCCTTTGTAACAAAAGTTGTAACTAGTAGACAAATAGTATTGGCTATAAAACGACTGTAATCAACTATTGCGTTACTGTCATTATGACAGTCAATTCCTGCAGAATGGCGACTTTCTGACCAGTAATATTGTAAATAGAACTTTGTAGTTTCATTTGTTTTGAGTTTCTGGCTTAACTTACTGAACTGTGGAAATAAGTGTTTCACCTCTTTCAAGCTCAGCAGATTCTTCTAATCTTCTGACATATAGCCAGGTTTTTTAAGGGCAGAACAAAGGACGATCTTGTTTGGTTCAGAGGCAAATTTGTCTTTAGTCTTAATGTTAGCTGTTAGGTGTTCAAACTTCAATGTGTATTCTTCATATCTCAGTAATCTGTAATCTGTGTAATGTTACTGCGATATTGTCAGTAATAAAATAAACTAGTACATACATACTAGTACATAGAAGATGACTATTTTGGTTTAATTTTTTCACCCCAAATGGTATTTCCCCCCCCCCAGATTCAGCAGTAATTACTTATGTTCCCCTTTTGGCTATGTGTCCGTCTGACTGTGTATATACAAGTGTTTTGTTGTGTCACATTTTATACAGGGTGACATCTAAAAATTGTGTTCATTTGTTACTTTTTGTTCTTAATATGTGGCGGGTCAGTCTTTAGTTCCATAGAAAAAGATTTCCGTTTTTTGTCAGAGGGGTTCCATTTAATTTTGAATAAAAAGTACATTTTAAAAAGTCGAAGGGGCTTTGTGTGGCAAAAATGTTTGGAATTTTTTGCACTGATTCCAATTTTATTTTATTTGCGTGTAATCTTTAATATTATTCTCGGCAACAACTTCACACATGCTATGCCCCCTTTGCACCGATTGATCTCAAAATTTGCGTACAGGGTCATGTCACCAGCATAATCATTCATGCCAATTTTTTGAAAATTGATCTAAGGGTTTTGGAGCTATATGACCCCAAAAATGGCCTTTCCCATTGCAAACGTTCATCGCCCTTACAACAGTGTAGGTACTACAGCATGTCGCTGTGATGTGCCCGTTAACTGGCAGTGTAAAGCTATATGCAAATGTTTTGTATAAGTTGAACCACAAAACATCGTTTTTTCTGCATTTTTTTCTAGATCAGGAACTGATCTCATATCGCTACTCTTGTTCTTGTTCTTCTTCTTCTTGTTGGGGTGACCAGCTTTAGAAAAACCTAAGGATCCGTCGTTTCAAATCGGATCAGGATGAAATTTGGCAGGATTGTTCTTCAAGTAAATATGCGTCGATTGATGGAGTCGGATTTTTGCTTTGACGTCATACTTTCAACATGGTAGCCATGGCGTCATTTCACACAGAAAAGTGCTGCCACCTGGTGAGTAAACATGAAGCATTTACCGCACGCAGATGCAGCAGCTCCCGTCAGTTCCTGATCTATAGTACTTTCAGTCTTGTTTCTGCAGCTATTTTTAATCAATTGGCGAATAAGAAGTCTTGCGTGAAATCGCTTACGTTGTTCGTCGAGGTGTCGTATACTGGCCTTGTTCAGAATCAAACGTCCGATCGATCTAGATCTAGACAGATTTGCTGGACAAGATCGATCCAGTCCGATGAAAAAAATGCGTTTGTCGGGCTCGCTGTTTTATTATCGTGACGTACAGTGGCGGTTCTAGGAAAATATATTTGGGGGGCCTGGCCCCTCATCATTTGGGAGGCAACAACAGCTAAGCAAAAATACTATAGAACCCATTGAAAATTTGGGGGAGCTTGGGCAAGATTTGGGGGCCTGTGCCCCCCTCCCCGGCCCTAGCCTAAAACCGCCACTGGTGACATACATTATTATGTCATATAATCCCAGCCGCTGATTAGTTACGCGTGTTATGGGTGTCCACAAAGTCAGATTTTTCTCGGATGCATCTGAGTAGTTCTGGATTTAATTCTGAGCGCGGAGCATTCTGCACAGATTTGAATCTGAATGAATTTAAGCAGATCGGATTCATCAGATTGATCAGATGTTTGAGTCTGAATGTAGCCGCTGTGTGTTCGTTATGTGACATCGTATATAACTGTTCGACCGTGCGACATTTCGATCATGTTTCACTCCTTGGTGTTGTTTACGTCTGATGTGTTGTTTTTTGTCGTTGCGGTTGTTTCGTCTGCTTGCTTTTCTTCCATTTCTTCTGCCTAAGTGTGCATGTGCGTGAACGTACGGGACTTGCAAAGCCATGACTTTCATTATTGTCTGTCCAATGCTATGCATAGCAGCATTGGACAGAATATAAAATCATTTGGTGTGTCCGGTCTCTGGGCTCTGGTGTCCGGCGTCTGTCACTAAGATCTTAACCTTTCTGCACTTTTAATAGTATGGCACTGCATAGCCTATATTGTGCTGATGTGCCGTTAAGAAACTGCTCACTCACTCACTGTCACTAAGATTGTGACGTGATTTTTGGACCGATCTTCACCAAATTTGGAACATAGCTTCTACGTATGGTGCACGAAAAAGATTTTTTGGAGACCGACCCTTGTTGCCATGGTAACGAGAATTTGGGAATTTTAGCATAAAATTAGCTATAACTTGGCTTATGCGATAGATATGGCCAACAATCTTGCACCAAACAGGGGGTTTTCAGGGTTGCACTGTTTAACATCCTGATTGGAATTTTACAAAGACCGACCCCTATATGCAGAAAAGTTGCAAACCCACGAAATACACCAAACCCATGACATCATAGGTGTGTAACAAAAAACCTTATGTCGTGAGTTTCCCGGTCCTGCGTGTCTCTGTATGTATGTCTTTGTCTGTTAATATATTTTCACAGCAGAATCATTTGCAGCAAGGGAACATTATATATTACAGTATTTACATAATTAACTGTTGATGCTTGAGTTTTAGGAAGCAGTTGAAACTTTTGCATTTGTCTAAACAGTTATATCAGTCCATTTTTGTATACCAGAGAACTGTCATGTGACTTATGTTTGTCGCATCTTTGTGATTAAAAATCAAAATCTAATTGCAGTGAAGGCCAGAATTCGATGTTTTTTACATGAAATTAGCAATTATGATATCAAATTTAGTATTCCGATGATTTTCTTCATTTATATAAATATCAGTCTGTGTAAATACTTAAAAGTACTTTTTGGTGATTAAGCTAATCAGCAGTAACTCCAAAGGATCGACCGATTAGGAAAAAATGCCAAGTATGAGCGTGTGTGTAAGTGATGCAACTATCCTTTGCGAGTGATGTATTTCCGAGCAAGAATGCAGAATTACAGCTAAAGGTTAAAGGTCATGTAAGCTGTTAATATGGGACCGCACATTGTTACCTGCCACCCAACACAAGCGAACACACCCCACCTTAACTCCAGCCTTATAGGCTGGTACTCGATTTACCTACCCCAGAGGGATAGAAGGCTGAGTTGACGTAGAAAGTAGGCGCAACAGATACATATATTTCTGGCAGTTTCATAAACATCTTTTTTTACATTTTGCCTCGTGGATCAACAGTGTATTTTCTTTGCCCACAACTTCACACACAGTTGCAAAAAAACTTTATGTGCGCCCGCAGAGAATTTTTCGGTGAAGGGTAGAGGAAGGCTTGTCTCCCCTAACCCCTCACCGAAAAATTCTCCCTCACCTTCCGCTGACTCCTTTTACATATTCTTACGGTTTTTCCGACAAAAAGTCAATGTTTATTTTGGATGATTATCACGCATACGTGTGACAGCATATTGACTATAGTTTGGTTTTGCCAGTGGGCAAGTACTCCGTTGCCTAGGAGGAGTACCCCTTGCCCATCCCTGTGGCCACCCATGTCCATGTTTTTGGATGGTTGCCACGCAGTTTGCTTGGATAAAACAGTGTATTGAGTATAGTTTGGTTTTTCTGGAGGGGTAAGGGGCCTTGCCCATCCGTGTGGGTGTTTCTGTTTCTGTTTTTGGAAATTTAATATTGGGAGAAAATTTTCGGAAAGAATAGAGACATCCTTAGGTCACAGTGGATCAATGGGAACATGCCTATGCTGTCGATGTATTAACATTTAACCAACAGCCACTGCAGTAATGATAATAATGGCCTTTGACCCATTTTTCAGCATATACAGGAAAGCTGACGATAATTGTGTCAAAGACTGATTTAATATTTAGGTCTAAACACTATACAGTGTACTGATGGGAAATTTTTAAAACTTTCTGGAAAGATTAGAATAAATTTCCGCAATGGGAAATGTCTCAAAACTCACAGTAGTAGTCATAACACATGTATGTGGTATCTTATTTGGATGAAACGTAGTTGAGCATAGTTCTGTTTTTCCGGGGGTGGGGAGGGGCAATTACCCCGTTGCCTATCCTTGTGTCCATACACTGCCGTTGTAACTTCCAGTTGTGCAGCCAGATCATTTCGCTGTGATAAAATTGTGACTTTTCAACAGTGTTGTCTGAGCTGAAGCTGTACAGTGTTTTGCATGTCTGCGGGCATTTTTAGTTCAGGAACTGATCTCATATCACTACTCATCTTTTTGTTCTTTTTATTGTTGGGGTGACCTCTTCAAAAAAGCCTAAGGCTCCGTCATTTCAAATCGGATTGGGATGAAATTTGGCAAGAGTGTTCTTCGAGTAAATACGCACTGACTGATGGAGTCGGATTTTTGATTTGATGTCACACATTCAAGTTGGCGGCTATGACGTCATTTCATGCAGAAAAGTGCTGCCACCTGGTGAGTGTATTCGGCACCTATCCAGCAGCATATGCCAGTTCCTGATCTATAGTACATTAGTACTTGTTTTCACATAATTGGGAATAATATCCATGTTATAAAGCTGTATACTGCTTCGCTAGTGCATGAATGTAGTTGTTTTACCATTAACCAGTATTGGCAAGTAGTGTATAACTGTATAATTATCTGCGGGCATTTTGTTCCTGCCGCCAGGCTTTGTGCTGTTGGACGTCGCGCCTTTACTGTTGTAAATGCATGTACAGGGTGCGGCAAAAAAGTAATCCCTGTCGTATTTTGCAAATTTTTGAGCAACTGCTTAGAATTTTTTGATGAAACTTTGCAGATATATTTATTCTCTGTTCATATTGCTATACATTGCGAAATATTGTTTAATTACCTTGATGTGTGACAAAGTTATGTGATTTCTCTGTTCATATTGCTTATTTGATATACAATTGCGAAATATTGTTTTATTGTCTTGAAGTGTGACAAAGTTATGTGATTTCAAACACGACAACTCCACGGTTTAGACATGGAAAAATACTTACGAATAGTAGGGAGACAACAGCATGTGACAAATTGTGAAACTAATTATTGTACTTTCAAAGTCATATTAATTGTTCAAAGTGTCTATCATGGAATGATTTACCTTGACACATTATCTCTTCACCATCTCTACTAAAAATGCCAGTGATGGGCAAATCACAAATCAAATCACAAGTCCAAATCACATATCATTGGCAAAAATGATTTAAATCAAAACCTCAAATCAACAATCAAATCACAAATAATCAAATCAAATCCAAATCATTCTAGGTCCAAATCAAATCAAATCACAAATCAATTTCACCACAATGTCAGTTTTTGGAAAATGTTCAGTTTACATAATAACTATCGAATCTCGCAAAAATCACAATTGTTTTGCATACGTTCATAAGTGTCAGTTCTAGATAAATCAAAATCACAGCACTGTTAGAGAAGGACAATGGAGTCAATACAAAGTATGGTCGTCGTCGCTGGTCGATCACTCGCAATAACATTGTATTATGTAAAAAAATTGTGATTTGGAATGATTTCAAATCAAATCACAAAATTTCAAATCAAATCCAAATAAAACCACGCGTTTTCCAAATCAAATCCTTGTTCTTCAAATCAAATCATTATGTGTGATTCAATCATGATTTAAATCAAATCATGATTTGGATTTGCCCATCACTGAAAATGCACTTATTCCGTTGCTCCTACCCTGCCTGGTCTTACCTGTGTGGCCTTTAAAGTATCTATTGCTTAGGCCACGTTAAAATATAAGATTTATCCAATTGCAAAGTTTGCAAAAATTTTGTGCATGTTATCCAGTTGCGAAATTCGCAAAAATTTCGTGCACGTGAAAACACTTTCCATTCGAGGTGGTATATACCAGCATACAGTGTTGTACAATGTTCAGAATTGGTTGACAAATAATGGCTGAATCTGAAATCTTTGAACAGTCCCATAGTTAATGGCATAGGCCTATTTGGATGGGGGCATGGTGCGGTGCCGCCTTTGAGCCGCACCTAATTTTATGATTACGTTTTATAAAGCAGTTCACTAGTTTTGTTCTTCCAGAATATCAAAATTTAGGCATTCATTAGCAAATTTGGGGGACTATCCCCCAGGCCCCCTACCGTGGCTAGGGGACGGAAGACCCCCTGCATCCCCTCGCACATTGTAAATATGCCACTGCCTGTATTCTTCAATCTTACCGTACCTGAATTTTATGAGCGTGTAAACTGTATGTTCAAGTGTAAACGTTATACAGTGTGATCGCGGAGAAATGGGCAACAAGCTGGCTATAATAATACTGCAAATCTAGCGTCGAGGTATTATATTTTCTTAGCGACCGATCTATTGCTGTACATTATATACTGTCTATCTATGTCTGTGTAATATATGCATTGCTGCAATTAGTTGTTAAGTTTATACCGTACCATAGGCTGTCTGGTCGTGTGAATATGCGGTTATTGCAACAACCAACTTTGTTCTACACCGTGTCTCAAAAAAGTCCCACTTTGGCACGCTGCCTGCACCAATATGCATAAAATTTGGCAAGTAAAAAGAAGAAACTCGCCGCTATAAAACGCAACGTAGTCATCCTCAAGTTGTTTTATTTTTACGTATTTAATTTTAGCTATAAATCTGACGCGGTGTTATTACGGGTTACGTCCTTCTCACGTCACTACAGTGTTTGTAATAGAGCGATTAATCGCAATGATTTTCATTAATCGATTAATCACGAAATTTGGCGATTAATAATCGATTAATCCGATTAACTGAAATAATCAATTAATCGACTAGATATTAATCGATAATCAGATTAATTTTACGCACTTTTAGAATATTACTTACTATTAGTAGGTAAAACTCTGCAAAATTGTGTAAAATAAATCTGATTAGAGTCTAATCGGATTAATCGATTAATCTTTAGTCGATTAATCCTGATTAATTGCGTCAATTAATCCTAGCGTTTAATCGATTATTAATCAAGCTGTATTAATCGATTTTAATTGGTCAATCATTTAATCGATTAAATTCTCTACTTTGAGACTTTGAAAACATGGTCGGACATTCTGCATGTCCCTGCGTGTTTTTTTGAGTTTGGACAAAGCCATTGACCGATTACGAGCATGTTTAATGGCAAATAGGGACGTCATTTCGAGCACCTGCTGTAGCATACCGGCTCTTTTCTGTGCCACCTCCAATATTCAACCGGTTTTTTTTCAAAGCCACCCAAGGCTTAATTAAAAGCCAAACAATACTTAAGAATGACTAAATGCGTGCGTTTTATAGCTCTCCGTTTGCTGTTTTTGCTGGCTGAATTTTATGCACATTGGTGCAGGCATAATACAGTTACATCAAATGACAAAGTGGCACGTTTTTGAGTCACCGTGTAGAAATGGTTACACCGACTGTTGCAGCAATGGTTGCTGCAGTGAAACGGTCGCGGCAGCCATTGCTGTAACCTGTTGCAGAGTAACGGTACCAGATATTGGCCGCATAAAGGGTGTGCAATAAGAGCATTAATGTTGTTATGACTTGAGTATTGCTGATCGTGTTCTCGTAAGCTCGTTGCAATTATATTAATTCTCGTGTTTCCGTGTACACAATCATTTTCTGCAGAATGCGCTTCTGTCGAGTTGCAAGTTGGCCAACAACGGAGAGACATTTTAACAGAAGGGGTTAGATCGCCATGAAATGAGAGGTTTTTCATGGGGGGGCGAATTATCAATTCGCCGCCCGGCGATTATTTACCGGTATAAAGTTTCCCCTGGGCGGATTATTACCGGTAAATAGTGCGGGGGGACTTTTCTTGGAGGCGATTTGGCAACGGAACACCGGCCAACAGTCTGCCAGGCCCTCTCCGTCAATCCGAGACACTCGCAACTTTCAAGAGACAATTAAAGACATTTTTGTTTTTAGATTAGGCTGCGGCACCTAGTGACTCTTTGATCTTAGGCGCCGGGTACAAATACCCTTACTAACTAACTAACGTAACGTAGGCGTAATACGCCCACGATTAAGCTTATTAGAAGGGAGGAAAGGAAAGAAGAGGGGATGGGGGAGGCGAGAGAGGTCCCCCCCAATTTTTCACGACGCCCCCCTCTCCGATAGGCGTAGCTGTAATATACTGCTGATTAAGGTTATCAGATAACCCCACCTATCTGCAAATTAGACTCAGTTACGTCTCCGGGAGAGCCACGAAGACGTTCAGACTCTTAATTCCCGTGACGTGGAAACCAGAGCACGGCTAGTAGCAGAGTGTAGGCCTATGGTAACAGACCGTTCGTTATGAGAGCGTTAGGCTAGCTGGCTGGAGGTGCTATACTGCATGGCTTACGGCCACAACGACTCACGCAAATGCTCAGTTCCACAGCGGCGCAGATTGCCGAAAATCGTCTCGCTATATCGCGACCTCAGGGGAGGCCGCAGTTCCGTAACAAGATCCACGACGGATTCGCGTCCGATAGGCTGTCCGTTACGTCGATATTTCATGCCATACCAATCGCCTTGGTGGCATAACTTTAGGATAGATCATAGGAATATTAATTAGTTTCCGTATGCGCTCGTGAAAGGTTAGGGGTTAAGCTCCCAAAATGAGCGTGTTGCAGCAGCTGTAAAATATGGCAGCATACTATTTATTAAGGACCACAGCACTACAGCAGCTCCTTAAATAGTATGCTCCCGTATTTTCTGGAGATTTTGAAAAGGACAGGGGAAAGCACTTCAAAGCAGTGGCGCAGGGGCGGACCGCGCCCCGGGCGGCAATCAGGAGGGGCGGCAAAAATGGGGGTGATAGTGGCAAAAATAAAGATTGATAACGTCAAAAATAGGGGTGGTAACGACAAACATGGGGACAATAAGAGGGGCACCTGGCATCTCACGACTTTTGGGGGCAGCAAAATTGCAGTTCGTCCCGTGCGCCGATAACCCAGCCAATCCCCCACGCTACGCCGCTGGGGAAAGAAATATTTCCGCGTAACCGATAGAACAAGGTAAGAAAACGGAATGGATACGCGTAAAGGAAAGAAAAGAGACAGGAGAGAGAATGTCTAACCCAAAGTTTTCGGTTCGCTCAACTGGCAGGCTATATTTTATTTCCAATGAAGAACCTAGTTTATCTTCGCTAAAATACAGATTGAAGACACATCTATTGAAGACGCATCTTTTCGCTGCAGCTTTCGGAGACACGCATTATCTTTAACTAAAAATATGCCTGTTAACTAAAAGCCTACTCATTTCGGTGGACGAAAGAAAGTCTGTGAGATGCCCGCAGTCCGCCCACCTCTGTTCTGTTACTGCTGCTGTTGCTGCTGCTAAGAAGCGAGCATGCGATGCAGAAAAGTCTGAGAACAAGCCGCCGCAACGGCGTAAGCAACTGCTCGGTCTGGAAGCGGGGAATGGGGTGGCGGGGTAAAGGGAACGCTCGGCCGGTTTCCAACCAATTCACGGCCGTCTGCAGTCGACTTCGGGGCGGCGGCTCGCAAGCCGCAGAGTGCTGAAAGATGCAGAAGACGGGGAAAGCATCTTACCGTTCAGCATCAACCACATCGCCGCCTTCGAGGTCACAGGTAGGTCACAAACATGGTAAATATAGCGATATAAGCATTCTGATACAGATGATTGTTGGCGCCGTCTCTGTTTTCCAGTTTCTGTGTCATTAAAATTAATATTAACGGCTTTTAGATCAGGAACTTATCCCCGATCTCTATTCACCTTGTAGCTGTTGTTCTTGTTGGGGCAACACTCTTCAAAAAAAGCCCAAGGCTCCGTCGTTTCAAATCGGATCTGGATAAAATTTGGCAGGATTGTTCTTCGGGTAAATAATAATATGTATTGATTGACGAAGTGGGATTTTCGATCAAAACAGCGGCCATGGGGACGACGTCATTTCACGCAGAAAAGTGTTGCCGCCTGGCGAGTAAACACGAAGCGCCCGGCAGTTCCTGATCTGTGGGATCCGGTGAATAATGTTAAAGCTTTTCCATACCTCACCGTGATTTGATGCCGTTGCTCGGGGTGATCCTTTCTGAATTTTCAGATGAACCTTACCGCCTGAAAACTATAGGATGATGGGGCTAATCGACGGTTAAGACCACGTGATCTTAGCTGTATTCATTTAGTCACAACACCAGCGTGTGACAGACGGACGGGGGAGAGACGGACGGGATTATAGCACTGCATAGCATTAGCTAAGCTGTAGCGTCCTAAAAGTTCAGTAGCTTTTTGGAGTCTTGTTGCCATAAGTAACCAGAGCCGGAGGAAGGACCCCCCGCACCCCCCGGTCGGGGGGGCCTCACGCATGCTCAGGGGCCTCATGTTGCGTAGGAGAGCCGTTCTGGGCACACCAAAATGCGAAAAGTCTGTTGGTCGCCGGGGCTCCGCCCCGGACCCCGCTGGGGG
>Ga0056131_1000287_pt1 | contig 11610 bp, 6 predicted proteins | sample WorMetLIZISLAND1_2_FD_67480 | JGI IMG/M metagenome (GOLD analysis project Ga0056131, IMG submission 67480) | Marine gutless worms symbiont microbial communities from Max Planck institute for Marine Microbiology, Germany - Olavius clavatus LIZARD... ...
ATTAACTAACAGTATCGAAGCATGAAAGGAACATTGTTATTATTATTATCATAATCATATCATCATCGTCATACATTAAATATTTTGATATTTATTCCGATGAAAATCAGTGGCAAAGTAATAGCATGACAACCGTGAAGGCAAGTCGTCGCTAAGCTGAGTTAATATTGCCTTGAGATAGGCCTACTGCAACAAAATTAACGGCATAACAGTTTACAGCTTGCAGCTGATTTCATCAATAATGAACAGGATACTGCTTCTCAGACTTCGAGTCGACATGAGATTCGTTTCGCAGCTGTTTATACGTTAATTAGCGGCATCCGTCAGCATTGCAAAGCCTCTCCTCTGAGTTCTAAATAACCGGATACTCGCTGAACTGTGCAATATCGAATTTGCCAGCCCAGCCGATGACGGCTGGCTGCATTTGTCACAATATCTGTTGCCGATAAGTGTTCAAAGGTCGACTGTTGGAAGAAATAGAAAGCTTTGACACTCATACACATGGTACTATGCACCCAACAGATAGGCCTAAATTGACTCCCACATCTGATCGCGACATCGATGACCTCACCACCAAGCCACACGTCATTTCTTCTTAAAAACGCGCGCGCTTCGCTAATTTTCGTCCGTCGTTCACACATGGCATTTTGTCGAGCCAAACGCTGCAGATTACAGCAAAAACGTCCCGACGATAAGCCGTTTATGGCTGAACGATGACTGTTTCGCATGAATTTGCACGCAATTTTTGTTCCAACAGATAACGTTATTCCAACTTTTTACACCAGAGTCACAGCGGCGGTGCCTCAGATTCGGCGAGTCTCTCGCCGACATTGCGCGCTCTACAAATTAAAATTAAGTCCTGGGGGCGAGGCTTCCCCATTTTTTGCGTTGATCTTCCCTTGCGCCAATTTTGGTAGCACAAACATTAATACCTTGACACGCGCGCAAGAAAACTGTATTTTTAACAACTTGCACGAGAAACCTGCATGTCTGGCATGCTTTCTTTCGCATTTTCCTGTATGAGCTTCCTGCGCCGAATAGGCCTAGAACGCAGCTCTATTGCGCGCAAGTCCATGCAAGAACTTATGAACTGGCATCGAAATTTCTCAGGGGTATAAGACAGGCCTTAAAATAAGAAAAAAAGAATTTAACTGCACACAGTGCCGAGAGACGAGGCGGTAAGGTGTGGAAGGGGTGTCCCCCTACTCCCACCAGAAAATGTTAGAAATTTTGATCTTGAACTGGTGTGTGCTTTGGTGCATTCTGGTGCGCTGTTTTAGTGCAAAAAATGCAACCCAAACAAAGACCAGGAGCTGCAGTCAGAGACACTTTTCGTAATAAAGACCCACTACATGTACATGTACAAACACTCCAGCTATTTGTGAGCTGTCGTCTTATTGAGCATATCAGTTACAGTATAATGTACGGCAGTGTCAAAAAGTCGCTCCAAATGACACCGCACCCAAGTGCTTGCAATTCACTACACCCGCCAATCGTCAACTAATGCAGTCGGACGTATATGAGATAAATTGTGTCTAGTTGCATAACTCCGTCGATCAGCAAAATGCACTCAATAGGTCCAGTTTGTCTGCGGAAGGTCGAAGGCTTTAGCAGGGGTGAGGTACACTAGACAATATGACGTATGCATACAGGGAAATATATTCGATGTCTATAGAATGCGACAACGAGAGAGCAGTTTTGGGGGGATAAAGAACAATGCGCGAGGAGTATACATTAGATTGGAGCAATCTAAAGTATTTCTTGTTATAATATACAGGGTGGCCCAAAATAAGTAAGCTGATCATCGTTATTACATAACTTTGTCAGTTTGTCTTCTGGCAACTAACTATCGCCTCCGAAATGACCTATATTGTGTCGGGTGGGGCGTTAAACTCTACTCAATCCAATCTGGCAACTAACTTTCATAATTTTTGGCACAATCGGAAATTTGCAACTATATCGTCCAATTTCAAAATTTCCTGTAGTGAATATGTGCCAAAAATTATAAAAGTGTGTTGCCAGTAAACAAAGTTGTTAAAAAATAATGAACAGCTTACTTTTTGAGCCACCCTGTATATTATCAAGCATTTTGCTTGTCCCGCCTTGTCAGTCTCACATCGTCACAGTCCTGCAGGACATGTGCAAGTCCCTCCCTTGTCACATAACAGAGTACAGACGACTTCTTCCGTACAGGTCTATCACGGCTTGGCATACGACGTTTTGAGCTAAAACAGACTTCGACCTCAACTGGTGATTGAATCACTCAAAACTATATACGGCATCTGCTGTCAAAACGCTTCGTCGTTATATCGGCAATTTGCTCGTGCACATAACCGTAGCCAGAGGGGGCTGCGGGGCCTAGGTCCCCAATGCGGCGTGGGAAAACATTTCACAACCATTTTAGCTGTATAACGGGTAGCCTACAAATAAATGCATGAAGTCATATGTTTAAATTGTGCACGTGACTAAATATGTGCTGCAAAAATGTCAAAAATATCATCAGATGAGATGGGTTCTTTCAAGCTCTAAATGCTAGAAAACTCGTTTTCGGCCAGAGCTCGCCCCGGACCTCGCTGGGGGAGCTTACGACGCTCCCCCAAACTCCCTAGTCGGCTCGGGAAGGAGACACCCCTCCCATACTTTTCCCCCTTGACGTCTTCGGCGTCTCGATTCTCAGGTCCCTTCCAAACAAAATTGTTTGTGCTCGTGCATAGCTGCTTTCCACATGTTGGAGATTAACGGCCTGTACACTATGGGTCTCAAACCCAACTGTACATGTCAACATGCTCGTCTGTTTCTTTTTAGCGCGCGACAACATGCATACAGTGCGCTATAATATGCCATCGCCCTTCCGTCCGTCTGTCACCCGGGTGGATCAGTCGAAGACGGTTGAATTTATGATCATGCAAGTTTCCTCCTCATGGTTAACTTCGCCGCGAAATTCCAAACGGAACATAGGGACCGGGGGCGCCGAATGACAGAGGGGTAGGAAAAATACGCAATTTTCAGCCAATAAGTGGCCGTATCTCAGAAATGGTGCAAGACAGCTAGGACCAAAGTTTCTATTAATGACTAATAAGGAGTCGCATATGCTCTTTCGATTGTTATCAAAATCATCGACCTTTGATGACCTTGAACTGCTGTAAGTTCAAATTATCTCGGAATTTTGCACTAGCTCGCATGTTTGGGAGGCAACAACGGCTAAAAAATTGAAGATAGACCCGCATTGACAGCGAGGGAATTGTTGCGCACTGATATTGCTGGGCGTACCTAGGTGAGGGGCGATTTAGTGAGTTGTGTCGCGCGCTTACCTTTGCGTAAGCTAGGCTTTCTTGTTTGTCTTTTCTATCAATTAATTATAAATGCGCGTTGTACAACCATTTTAACCCGTTTATTTATCTATTTAAACACATCGTCCTGAATACGTTTCGTGCTATTTTAACCAAACACTTTGACAATAATTTCACATTTTACGACATGAAAAAATATGAAATATTGTGCTTAATTTCTGAAACTGTTATCCTAACATTATAGACAAAGACTTTAGACGATCTCTCTCTAGTTTGTTGTTGTTTTATTCTTTTAAGTCAGGTGTAAGTGACTTTAATTTGCTATGCCAATTGGCCTTTCATATCACTATATCCTGTTTTAATACTTCTTCTTTTTAACTATTTTGTGGTCCGAAATAAATAAATAAATCTGTGTATAAGTAACTGTCAGACTAGATACCGATTTATACCGGAAAGAGAATAGCGCTAATCGCGCATGGGTATAGCACGCATTTCCGCTGGCGGGACGTTATCTGAGTGGCGCAGTCGTTCAGTGCGCAGGAAATTTAACAAGTAGAGGAAACCATGGACAAACAACAGGAAAACTATCGGGATGAGATATGATCAATCGTTGGCCTATGTTAAAATATGTTTATTTATTTAATAAATATATTTATTGTTCAATAAATGTTTATTATAATTTTTCAGCCGATCGTACTGCCACACATATTGGCGTCATCATGTCGACTGTCCATACTTTGTCGTAGACGTTTTTAGCATTGTATTTTAATTACTGTATTTACTTCGCAACCACAGCTAGTGAACATAGTTGTGACCAGTTGTTGTAACATTTCTTAGCGCTGTGAAATAATCACATATTTACGATCATCGTGGCTTTTACCGGTCGTGTGCCGTAATTCTCGACTATCGCCGTGTCTCACGTCACGGCCGTGAAAATCAGCGTACAACATTTGAACGGTCGCTGATGTGGGGATATAGGACTATACAGGAAAGCCGTGCTGTGGCAGAGAAACCGCGCGATGCCGTTGTAAATTTCGATACTATCGAAATATACAGCAGCATCGCGCGGTCGTCCCTGCAATAGCGCGGCTTCTTGTTTATTATTGTGGTGTATTGCTGCCATTAGTGTATATGATGTAATGCATGTATAGGCCTACCTCGTCATAGAGAAATTGAACAATAAGTGAAGACTTCCCGACTCCACCACCGCCGACCGTGACCACCTTGAAGACGGGCGGAGGACCTTCGAGGTTGGTAGAGGTCGCCGTCGTCGTGTGAGGTGTTCCAGAGGGACGCTGTGACGACTTGGCCGACGACGTCGACTGGTCCTGAACCACGGTGTCCGTCGAGGAAGACCCACGCTTTGTAGCTAGACCGACGGTTCGCCTAACCCAGCGCCTTAACTTCTCCATTGCCGACTAATCTATACCAAAACGACCCATGCATCAAAACGGCCCCTAAATCTTAAGTATGTCCAAAACGGTCCATCGGAAGGTCCAAAACGGCCCGCAGCTACATCCAAAATGGCCCACGGTCAAGTCAAAACTGAAACAAAGTGGGAAAATTACGTGAGCCGTTTTTGACCAAGCTGTGGGCCGTTTTGGACATCCACGTGGGGTCACACTTAACAATGCATCGGACTATCAGGCTAACAGGCCACCCTAACCCTAGCCTTAACCTTAGTCCGTTAGTCCGTTAGCCCGATAGTCCGATGCATTGCTAAATGTGGGCCGTTTTGGTTCATGAGCCGTTTTGCTAATTATAGATCAGCACTTGCGGTCAAAAAGAAAGACGAACAGACGACCGACTTTTGTCGCTGTACCTGACTGCGGAATCAGACTTCAACTATAGTGTGGCCGATGCAAACTGCGAGTACATCACGTCATTTTCCTCTCCTCGCTGAGACTTCTGCAGCAGCCGCAGCTGCAGCTGCATCAGTCGTCCTGGTCTGCCAGGGTCGCTTCGGTACGACGAAACTTCGCCGCTGTCGATCTTAACCTCTTTAATCCAGAGTTGGATACGGGTCGGGTTCAATAATATTGAGTGGGTTTGTATGCGTCACCCTGGATGACACAGAATGTTACGCTAAATTGAGTGAATTGCTAGTTCTGCTCGTGGTCGAGTTTAGGTGTTCAGTGTGCTCAGTGCTTACACTGGAAATCAAAATTTCATTAAGTCTAAATTTTTCATGTATGTTGCTTCCTTCCTTATTTTCTGGACAAATTAAACATTCATGAATAAAGTGCTTACTTTTTTTAAACAGTCAGTAACTGATGCGAATGTGATAAGAAAATATGCATAAAAGTCTTTAGGCATAACTGTAGTAGCTATGGGTCGGGTGAGGTCGGGTCAGTTAAAAGTGATCACGTTCAACTCCATTTTAACCCTCTAAGCTCAGCTTCTTTTTAGTGGACATCCACTTACAGTCCGTTATATATTACTGGAGTGTCCTGATCTAAAAAGATCCGATAAAGACACTTCTCTGTTATTTCTCTCGGAGAATTATTTGATAGTGTTGATAATCGTGTCGTAATTGATTTTATCAAAGAAACCCCTTATTATAACTCACTATAGTATATGTTTGTCACATTTTATGTAGCTTTTGTCTCAATTTCTCATCGTATTTCGTACACACCCTATCGATTGCCGAACTATTTATTATTTATTCATATTGTTTGTCAATCAAGTTTTTGCCGTAGCCTTATTAGCCTCGACCTTACATGCTAGTTTTCTGTTTTCTCATTTTCTCACTGAATTGCATTTTATGTTCAGGTATGCCGTCAAGAAACTACTCAATCACTTGTGCACTTCAATGTCGGGCCGGCGCACAGGCCGTGCCGTCAAATAATACGAGACTCCGCGCAATGTTATGCAGAGCGCGGTTATGTCACAGTAAGTCGTCCGTCGGTCCGTCCGTTCGTCAGTCTGCCCCGTCTCTGTCTGTGACGTTCGGGTATGTTTTTCACACAGGTCCGTAACAAGTTGGCAGCTTCCCCGTCTACGGGGAAGTTAGGGGGAACTGGTGTAATGAATTTTGGGCTTTAAACGCATTTTTTCAGTGACTTCTCGGCACTAATCCCGTGGCTCTGTGACGTACAACGGAGACGTATGAAAGAACTATACAGTGACGAATACACATAATAGTATATTCTCCATTTTGCGAAAAAAAAACAATAAAACAGTTTGGCAATCATTGCCATGCCAAGGTTACTATTTACATTTAGCAAATTGTAAAATGTTAAACACATTTACACGTATTATAAAGCGTATACAAATACATAAACAATATTCACCGGCATAGGCTGGGCTGGCTTTAAAAATTTTGGGGACTAAATATTCCCCTCTCCCTTTTCTTTCCCTCACCCTCCCCTCACTTTCTCTTACCGCTACCAGCTCAGAGCCCTTCTCTTTTAACTTACAATCCAAACTTCCAAAAATCTACAGAAATAGGACGAATATGGATCTACGGCTGGCAGATACTCAGAATTCAGGGTACTTAGCCCCACCCTCTGACAAGCCCCGCCTATAAATATCAGTAGCCTAATAACTAGATGACTCAAAAGCAAACAAATCGCCATGATTATAATAACGCTAATTATCACAATATGATACAGTTCGAAAAGTTCAAAGTCATATCACAAATAGATGTTTTAAGCCGCTGATTGTCAAACAGGACATCAGAATGATGTCTGCTTCGCAGCGTCTTGGCAATACCACGCATTCAGTTCACTGCATTACTGTAACGCAATATTTCTGCACCAGATTTAACAGAACAATTACGAATGTACTACGGATCAGAAGCTGGCGGACGCTTCTGCATATGCGCCGAGCAGACGCTGTGTCAGCAATCACGAGGTAGCAGCACTTTTCTGCGTGAAATGACGTCATGGCCGCCATCTTGTAAGTGTGACGTCAAATCAAGTCAAAAATCCGACTCCGTCAACCGATTTGTATTTACTTCAGGAACAATCCAGTCAAATTTCACCCTGATCCGATTTGGAACGACGGAGTTTAGGGATTTTGAAGAGGTCGCCCCAACAAGAAGAAGAACAAGAACAAAAAGATCCAGAAATTCACCGCCAAGGTCGGCATGTACATCACGTACAGTAAATATTGTCATCTGCATAAACACGCAGGATTGTAACACAAGAAGGTCGAGACGATATGCCAATATGCAGTAAACTTGCTTGATTGATCTCGCGCTCACGACATTTAATGGGCTTCTTTAATAATCGTTTTCTTGTTACGATGTGACAGTTTCATCAGCGAAAATGGTTGAAGCAGATGCATCTACTTCCAGTCCACTGTTTGACATCAAACAGCCAATAATTCGTTTTAAAGCTGACAGGATATCATACGAATCAATAAAGCATAGAGTCAATACGCTCAAAAACTCGTTTGTGGCCAGCCCGTCTGCCACTACGCGGCGCCACTGCTAGGTGGAATCAAAACAAAAGTTTTGTAAGCATACTACTCCCACTGTTTATACAAGGCCGCTGAAACAAAATCCGATAATACCACAGAAATTCCAGGAATGGCAATTGACCATAATTAGTTCGTATCCTGGTAAAATATGTGAACTTATCCGTACATTTACGCCGTAAAGACTTATTTCCATTACGGCTGCGCGTGGTGTTGCGTTGCGTTGCGTGGCGAGAGATATACGCCGATAGTGTTTCTATTTCTCTCGCCACGCAACGCCAAGCAACGCAACGCAACGCGCAGCCGTAATGGAAATACGGCTTAACAGCTAGGCTAACAGTATAGGCACATAGCTTGAATGGCCGCTTTATAGAAGCCACGGCGATAACTGTGTTACTGTTCTACGGTTAACGAAAATAATTGTCAAACATATTACTGGGTTTATAACTGAAAATCAGTCAGTCGAAATCGACGTCATCATTAAGTGAGCTCAGATTCAGTGACGAGTCATCGGCGTCGTCGTCATCACTACTCGAGTACATGACGTCATCAGATACTGCGTACAAGCGCGGCGTTCCTCGGTTGTCAACGGTGGGCGGGGCCACTGGGCGCCTAATTTCCATAACCACGCCCTTTGCACAGTGCCTGCAACAACACACAAATAACGTCACTTCAGCCTTGTCATAAAGCACCAGGCACATACCCGAGTGGTCCAAAAAGCGGTACCCCAGTTTTAATCTTGCGATAACTTCGGTAAAATGTACACCGATTTTTACAATTTTTCAAACATTTTTCTGACTCACGGTGTAAGCCCTACATTCAATCAAATCATCTGCTGTGAGCTCTGGCATTTGGCTGTAATAACAATAACAGCGTCATAAACATTCTACTTATTATTATTATTATTATTATTATTGTTATTATTATTATTATTATTATTATTATTCGATCAGGAACTGATTTCATATCGCTACTCATCTTGTTCTTATTGTTCTTCTTGTTGGGGCGACTTAAGAAAACCCTACTAAGGCTCCGTCGTTTCACATCGGATCGGGATGAAATTTGGCGGAAATGTTCGTCAAGTAAATACGCATCGATAGGCGGAGTCGGAGTTTCGATGTAACGCCATAATTTCAAGATGGCTGCCATGACGTCATCATCATCATCATCATCATCATCATCATTTATTTCGCTCAAGATACAATCAATCCATACAACATGACAATAGGCTATACGTGAGCAGGACAGACAAGGTTATAAAGCTCTTACAGCTGCCCTAAAGAAACAAAGAACAAATCAAGACAAACGCTATGCTGTGAAAGCGGTAAAAACGGATGAATGAAATGGCTGGTGTAAAAGTAAATAATAAAAGCATAATGTCAATAACATAGCTATAGCAATAGCTACAGGAACAACTGAAATCTAAAATAAACTAAACGTCATTTCATGCAGCAAAGTGCTGCCACCTGCTGAGTGAACGTGAAGCGTCTGCCGCGCCAAATTCCAGCAAGTAACCTACGCCAGTTCCTGATCTATAGTACATTCGTACTTATTATCATCATCATTATTATTATTGCGACATATTGTTGTAGAGAAGGTTAAAGAACGATACCTGAGTATACGCGCGACGTTGTCGGTACTGGCGGTAATAACACAGTGTCCATTGACTCGACAAATGACATCTCCAGGCCGTAGACCCGCCATGACTGCCATGCCGCCCGGCTTGACTGCCCCGACCGTACACGGACGTCCCCCAGTCAGTGTCAGGCCGTACGCACCATTGCGTCCTACCGACTTGGCATCAGCGTCTTGGCGCCGTAACATTACCTGTCATCATCAACACAATCCTCATCTACTACACACTACACACACACATTTATTTATCCAGCATAGAATAGAAACTATCCTGGAGGGACAGCAAGGATATACAAAAGCACTTATAAGATAAGAATAAAATTTATATAGCGCCATGAAGTCAAAATGATACAGAGGCGCTTATAGTCGCCCACAGCAAAAAATGAACATAATATATTACAAGCTCACAATATGCGTGATACTAATGATCAAAATCTATCACTTAAAAAACTGGTCGTTTTATTCGTCTTACTTCTAAAGACTTCAAATTTAGCACCGATAGTCGGTCTACTACTACTACTAGCCTACTACTACTACTATTAGGGTAATACCGTACTAAGGTTTACTGCCGATAGGCCTACTTTCTATTAACCTTCAATAAGGGACCTATTTTTCTCAGGTTAAGCCATTCCATCCGTTTAGGCCTACTCCTTTATTTCAGGCAACTCTTTGAACTCGGCCAGTATCATAACGTCTAACAAAGAAATTACACACACAATAAAACTCACAGACGGATGCACATGAAGATACAAAAATAAGAAGTAAACTTACTAATCATGCGCTGAGGGTCGAAGAAGGGGGGGTTGAAAGTTGTACCGTACGGTAGTGTTCCTATAACGGCATTTCCTATTCACTTGTTGTTCAGACACTTTTGCTGTATTATATAGGATGTACCGGTATAAAGTCGTCGCATATGCTGCAGAAAGGCTTCTGACTTGTAAGCAGCGAAGTTGTCAAAATTCTGTGAGATTTACCGTGCATGGCATCATATCACAGAGAGTTTGTCTGTTAGCGCGGCGAGGAGTGGCTGTCTGGTGTTTCGTCTTTCCAACCAAAACATCATGCAGAATCCAATACCAGCCTTCCACCACCTACAACGTAATGACGTCACTGCTGAGGCAATGTCCATAAGGTTAAAGGTTAAACGATATAGCTCTCCAGAGCTACGGGGTGACACTTGCCAAACGGGATCACACAGTGTTACCTGGCACCCGACACAGGTGAACACACCCCGCCTTAACTCCAGCCAGACAGGCCGGTACTCGATTTACCCACACCGGAGGGATAGAAGGCTGAGTTGACTTAGGTGACCGTGACTTGTTACATACCGAGATGGTTTACCCGCCCGCAGGCGGTCACCCATCCAAGTACTAACCGGGCCCGAGTGTAGATTAACTACGTTGATCGAAGCCAACGCGCTAAGCACTGCAATATGCCGCCATATGGTAGCGTAAGGACACCAGTAGCTGGAGTTAAGTATTTAAGCAACCACTAAAAATGCGCTACCCGGTCTTACCTTGTAACGGTGGTCCTTGAAGTAGCTATTTTTTGCTTAGGCCACGTTATTAAATATGACTGGTTGCTTGATTGATTGGAATGTACTGCTGTACATTGTGCAAGATTATATCATCTATAAATGGTTTTAGTATTCTGCATTTCAACTTGAATAAGTTTTCCCTAATGACTCAGGTTCCGGGTCCGGAGTACGTCCCGTCCCCTATAGGCCTAGTATTCTCTGAGCGTTGTCCATCACTAGCCAAGGTATCTTTGAACCACACAATAACAAAAGGCTCACTCTTTGTACAGAAATTTCGCCGCAAAATGGCTAAAAACACTGTGTCTTACTAGCTAATTAAATAACGTAATAGCAGTAGCCTTACTATAATAGGAAGTGTGGCTTTGGGTGTAATTTGGAGTGCTGGACTCGCGATTCGCGATTAATTGTCGGGTTCGACTACTGTCCACCTGTCACTTTTCCTAGTCTCGTAAGACTACAGGGGCATCTTTATATCTTTTTTGCCATTTTTGGCGAGACGGAGAGAGGATGTTTGGCTACTTACAGTTTTGTTGCAGGCGACGTTGAGGACGCCGAATGAGGTGGCGCCGACGAGACGATCAAGTCTTGGATCGTGGTCTGAGGTCTGCCACAGAGTCACTAGAACTCGTCGTCTCAGGTCACTGACCGCCAGCTCACTGTAAGTACGCACCGCAACAATACTGACAGTTAGCACTTCAGCACGCAATGCCAATGCCATAGAGCCTA
>Ga0056131_1000289_pt1 | contig 11579 bp, 6 predicted proteins | sample WorMetLIZISLAND1_2_FD_67480 | JGI IMG/M metagenome (GOLD analysis project Ga0056131, IMG submission 67480) | Marine gutless worms symbiont microbial communities from Max Planck institute for Marine Microbiology, Germany - Olavius clavatus LIZARD... ...
CAAAGTAATAAAACAGCAAATATTGATGTAAAAAAAAACTACCGTTTTAAACACACTTGTAACGATGACAATGACATCGGACGTAGAAAACAGCAAAAACTAGATTATTATATCTTCACATGTAAATTTCCTATCTCATCATTACAATGTCATGATCTGCTGACATTGTGATGTATTGAGATAGGAAATTTACATGTGAAGATATGATAATCTAGTTTTTGCTGTTTTCTACGTCCGATGTCAATGTCATCGTTACAAGTGTGTTTAAAACGGTAGTTTTTTTTACATTAATAACTAAATAAATAAAATAAAATAAATAGCTGTACAACATGATGCTGGGTGAGAAAATTAAAATGCTTGAGCTACTATAAGCTGAGACAAAACACAATGAGTGTAAAATGGCCAGACGGAAGGACAGTATGATAGGCAAGTTCACCGTAGGTGTACAATGCAACGTGTCGTGCGATAAAAATCATGGCGGTTTGGTCTTGGAAGCATAGATCATAGATTTCATACAAAACACTGCGGAATAGATGGAGAGGGAAAGATCAGGAAGTAATCTCATAAGGTACGCGTTGTAACTGATGCTTGGCGGAAATGAGCGGAGGCTAGCTGCAGCAAAAATGCGGAAGCCACACGAACCAACAAAGAGATTATGACGCGGAACTGTAGTAGGGCTCTGATGACATTTACGGGAGAACAATACACATCCAGACAGACCCGTAACTACATACGGTTTGAGCATCAGGTAGAGATAATAGTGTTTTGTGTAACGGATCTTCGTGGTCTGATTTCATAATAAAGATGAGATGAGATGATGACGAAAATAATGGGCGGTCATTATCCCGGGCTTTATACCATACACTATCGCGTGCTTTGTCGACACAAAGGTAATCTACAGCCTATAGACACAATGGTGTCGACTGCATGTTTTGTCCAGGAAGTGCCTGGCAAGTCCCAGCTATATGTCAGGTGCGTGAGTCCCGCTGGCATGGATACGTGAGCCACGTACAGTAGGTAGGCCTACGTTGTGACACTATCAAGGCCACTAACACTAGCGAACACAATGCGCGTCTTGACATTTACCGGTACGTCCATCTCCTTCACTGTCCAACTGGACTGTCCAACGATGAGTGAATCAATAAGAACCTTATATGTCAGCGGTCAACCGCATTGTCATAGATGTTGTTAACTGATCACCTGTTAACCCTCTAGGTGTTCTCAGTTAACATAGCTTACACGTGATAGTGTTTTACTCGCTTTTTCCTGATTTTATTTTTATTGTTGGGCCTTTTTGTGCTTGAAGCACCTATTCGTCGCCCTGATCTAGACTTGTTAGAGAGGCAGACAAACATATAACGGAGGTGGCTTAGTGATAACAGCGTTGGGGACTCCGACATCAACGAAGTTAGGCTACTCTGCATCGAGCCGGGTTAAGACGGGTGTCCATGGACGGGTGTCGTGCTGTTTAACCAACTGCACAGGTCGACTCAGCCTGGTCAGCACTCTGTGGGTAGACACGCACAGTGAGTACTGGCGACTGCTTATACGGCCGCCGTCATGAAAGAAATCTGCGAGTTCTGCGTAACACTTAAGTCCGGTCATCAGGACTGCAACGCATACATACTGGTCTTTTCGGTTGAATGCACTTGCGGTTGACGTAGCAAGCCATCTGGCCGACGTACATGTTGATTTGATTGTGTGCTGGATTAGTCGGGTTCAAAGCACCGTCAAGAGGATGAACTCCCACGCAGTGACCTATGCGGAATCTCCTTCTCCGTGAGCTTTTTGTGGCTCTCCGAACTCCGGCTCACATCACATATACCATATGAACCACTGCGCCTCTCCTATATCGTTGATTAAGTGTCACTCTAAAGCCTATTTCCTACAGCCGAACAAGACTAGACAAGGCATATACCGTAAGTGAAGTGGGTTCGCTGATATAATTATCGCAGCCAATATTGCCAATAACAGCGACTGCTGTTTGGATGTACACATTTTAGCCGACAGACGTTTTAGCTGTTCGATCAAGAATGTGCATACGAAATTTTACAGGACGTTTTATTCCTTTTACCATAAATCCACGGCTGCAAATGCAAAACTACTATCTACTTGTCATATTGTCTGCAGTTTATTTTATAAGCAACTGAAGCTACCGAATACCACTAACGAAAATGACGGCGAACGTCAAAAATCTTAGCATCAAAACAAATTAAATTTGGATTTATGTGTTTGCAACAAGTTGGCTGTTACAAATGTTATGTTCCTATAAAATGTTTGCTGAGTACACTAACGCGAGTCTGTTTTAATGATACGGACGAAATCAAGCAAGGTCGCCTCTAGGTACTTGAGACCCTTCTTCGCCGCCCCTCCCCTTGATGTGACTCAACGTGGCCGCGGACGTAGACTCAACGCTAAGACGTCACGGCCGCACTAAGCGTTTAGCAGGCGCTGTCGCATTATCTCATGTTCGAAATGACGTCAATTAAATGACGTCAGCAGCGCTCAGAAAAACACGCTAAAAATAAATCTATCAAACAGGTATACCCTCCTGCTGTTTTATGTGCTAAAACGAAGTTAACATCCGATGGTGTGCAGATTATTCTGCTTTATATTGCGTTTCATACTGCGCTTCTGTTTTACACACGTTTGTTGCGCTTGGGGGTAAAAAAAAGCCCAAAACGTTTTAATAGAACAACAATTAGGCCTATGTGTTGTTTTCCAACTGTAAACCTGGGCGAGTCGACCATGGCGAGTTCAAAGTGATTTGGACGATAACCGACAACCGTAAATAGCAATATGGCCACCCAAACCAGAAGTACTTTCATTATCTCCGAAAGGAACTCAAAGTATGTCTTACAGTGATGGTGTGCAAAAGTCTGGAATCACTTGCGAATTTTGGCGTTTTTTGAACTTATCGTTCTGTTATTAAGTAAATAGTGAACAGGTGAAGATATGCGCTTGTTGTCTTATGGTTTGTCTCTATTTTTTGGAATCTGATCTGATAACGACGTGGCTTGTTATTTCAGAAATGCAACGTTTAATCTGGCATTCGCTCAAGCGTTGTCAGTTTCCGCCAAGACATCCGTGCCTGGTTATTAAGTAGGCTGCATTAATGCTCCAGCCTTCCCATCCTGTAGGCCTACATGTAATTAGCGAACGTTCGTAACACTGCCATAAAAGCTGCTTTGTCATTGCCTTCAGCACTTGACATTAACAGTGAAAAGAACGTAACTGAGTTGCAGAGGGGGATATTGATGCGAGAATGTCACTTGTTAGTAACTCATCATTGATGTACGAAAACTGCACATAGAGCAAGCACGGTGCAAGTGCGAGCAGAAGTCTAGCGAATAACTAACATCAGCATGCCCAATTTTGATGTCTCTACGTGTAAATGTTTTAAGCAAAGCTTGTGGTCTCCAGGTTGAAATTAAGCAACATCTAAGGCGATGGAGTTGCTGCATGGAATGAAACTGCAGAACATGTTTCTGTGTAAAACCAATAGCATGCAACGTACAGCACTGGAACCGAGTCAGCGGGTCAATCGGGTTACCTGTTTACTCAGGGTCACAGTGACCTGTCTGTCTGTGATCCGAGAAAAGAGAAAAGTCCTGTTGATCACAAGTCCGACGCCCTATACTACTAGACTACCAAATGTCCAAAATTCTCGCACTCCACCGCAAGTTTTCAGTTTTGTTTAAAACTGGTTTCAGTTGACTTAAAGATAAACTTACTGTCATTTATTTTACTTAATATTTTTCTGTTTCCTATAGAGCATGCAGAGAAAAGTCCTGTTGATCACAAGTCCGACACCCTATACCACTAGACTACCAAATGTCCAAAATTCTCGCATTCGACCGCAAGTTTTGAGGGTGGGCGATTCTAGCCGTGTCATCCATATTCACATGGCCAGAATGCAGTGATCGTTTATCGAGTATGCGGCTGTCGTAGAGTATAGGAATCGATCGGCATAACTCGACATTGGCGTCGGTCGGTCGTCACAATCGTCAATCAGTGGGGCAGTGCATTCGACTTTCTCACAGGCCTACAATCCCGCTTCAGTGCCCGCCCACGTACACGCGTCAGGCGTTTCTCTCTCCAAGATTTATGCGCTGAAACCACTGTCTGTGATCGATACATATACCGTGAGCCAAAAAATAAGCCACAACATTTTTGTCATAACTTCAGAAAAATAATATTGTTTGATTTTCAAAAGTCTTTTGTCGGTGCATTCAGCAGTAAATTTGCAATAAAATGATCTTTAATAATCTCACCACATCTTTATAAACAACGCTCTTTCGAATGGTACCATCCCCGACCCCTACGGCCTCCTCTTCCCTAAGGATTGAGCGTTCGCAACCCCCAGTTAAAATTTCAATCGCTATTATCTCAGGAACGAACTTCAAATTTTGTACGCACATTCATAGAATCGATGAGAACAAAAGCCCATTAAAATTTCGGAAAAAGTAGTCGTGCGCGTACTCAGGGAATCTTGGAAATTTTCAGGGCACCCATATATCGCGCGGCCATCTTTGCGATAGCTCAGCTTTCTTGGTGGCGTATTTTTTGACTCACGGTTTATGCCGTCCGACGACTAGCTAGCTTAAACTAGCTGTCTGCACAGTAATGCTAAAGCAAATACAATGAATATATCAAAGCATGTAAAACTCAGACAAGCATTGCAAAATGAAACTCAGTGGACATTTTTACTTATAAGTTTTGATATGTAGCCTCAAACGCCTTAACTAAATAAGCTTCTTTGTTTCAATGATGTTTCGATGAGTCCATTAAGTCGAGCAGTACGCCGGTTACACGATGTTGGAAATTGTTCTTTTCTGTGTCACACTTTTGTTTAAATGAGCACACAGTTTATGAATAAATTCCATCTCTATTTTTTCTAGGGGGGCTGAGCCATCTCATGCCAGAAAAATGTTTTTGACAGCGCCCGAAAAAACTGCTATGCTAAGTTGCAAAATTACTTTGCCCGACTCACCCCACCAAGTAATTATTAGTAAAAAAATCCTAGATTTCTGGCACTTTATCTCGCTAGACAGAATAAATTCCGTTCTTTTTCATTTAATAAATACAAAAAAAATAATTTTTTTTTCATTTTTGGCTGCTGGTTTCTGCCCGAAAAATCTATATTTTGCCCGAAAAATAATGGTTTTGCCCGAGTCTGGGGGCTGCAGCCCCTTAGCCCCCTGGCTCCGTGGCTCGTACACCTATGTATTTACAAAAAAACCCTTAAGATTCTGGGGATGTTATTCTCAAAGCCCTCTGCCGTAGTGTTGCGCCGGATACCAGGAGTTCCGTTTCCCAGTCCTTCTAACCTTGTCCTATCTCATACCGCCAATGTCTAGATAAAACACGTCGTCTAATGAGACATTGTGTCAACACGCGCATGTAATCTAATATTTTCCGGCGGCATACACGTGGTCCCAGGTTGACGGATGAAGCCCTGGATCGCATGAATGCCGGCCCATACCGGATCTCATTGAGTATCAGCTAGCCTACTAAGCCTAGACATAATTATATTAATGCCGAGAAGCCGGTCGGCAGTCACGCATAGTGCTCATGATAGCCTACTATACGACGCGCGGTTGCAAACCGGTAGCAATTTTTCTGCGAGCACTGACATCGTATAACCGACGATTATTATCATCTGTGCGAGCACAGGAAGCGATGCAAGTACTCCAAACAGAAACTGCAATTTTTGCGGGAAAATGTTTCGTTACAAAGAGGCACAAACTGTGGTGGCGTTTCTCAGTTTCATCAGTGCTTATAATTCGGCCTTGTTGGCGTAGGCCTATACAGACCTATCGTAATCATCTGGAGTTGCAGCTAAGTCTGAAGAAGTCTGCAATGAATTGAATTGACTACAGGCCACTGTTATCGATGTTTGTTAAATTAAGACGTGGATTCTACAATATTTACAAATTTACATTTACAGACGGCCGTTTTTTTCTGTATCAAAATTCCATTCACCCGAACTATCCAAAATTTACGGTAAAAGAACCGGGAAACAGTAGCTCGCAATAAAATGACATTTAAACTGGCGAAAATTGTTATTCAAATCGGTTAACACAGACAATCACATGGTTAACATCATAGTAAACGCACTTGTTGTTTTTGTTTTGATCCGTGATCACTGCGTGACAAGTGACAATAACTGCAGGCCTATTTCACCTGATCACCATTACTCGCCTCACAATCGTCGTCGTCAGCGCGTAGCCAGCTCGGGCCGTCGCGTCGCTCCAGCGAGCGCGAGGACGACCAGGACGACGTCTCCAGTCCCCACCAAGTGAACGACCGGATGCCAGGCGACTTGGCAATGTAGTGCGTTTTGTGCCTCACTATAGGCCTACGTAAACGTAAGTTTATGATAGTTAAAAAGCACAGTTCGTCGAAGTGTTGAGCCGCTAATGACGGATGTCTCGGCTGGCGACGGGTTAGCAGCACTGAATCGGCTGGCGTTGGCGAGAAACGGTTGCTGTGGTGTAGTTTACTACTGATCTCCCACTGGGCGAGGTCGTAGATTAATATCGAAAGGTGAAAGGTGACGCCGACGCCAGAGTTGGTCAGCAGCATCATGCGAGTTGCAGCAAGCGGACACCAGTCGTCTCATCTGCACACCAGTGTCATAATCGACAGTTCGTCATTTTCTAGGCGAGTTGTCGCTTGAACATTACAGCGTGTTAGTTTCTGCTTAATCAAATCCGCATATTAATTACGACCGTTCTGATCTCGAATAGCCGCCGCCAATAACAATCTTTCGCTTTTCTTGTTAGTAGCTATAATACACAAGCATGACTGAAATCAGGCTCTATGTCATGTTAATCGCTCGCCAGAAGTTGTCGTAGTGATCGCACCACCTTTATCTTGTTTGCTTGCGTAATAATAATAACAAGAAAGCCTAGCTGACGCAAAGGTAAGCGGGCGACAGCGGTGCATACTGTTTGCCAGATATTGAAGTCTAAAACTGGGAAATAGGTTGTTTTCCAGTTCAAGGTCATCCAAGGTCATCGACCGTGGTGCCAATCGAAAGCGCATGTTCAACTTCCTATTAGTCATTAGTAGTAAATTTGGTTGTATCTCTTACCGTTTTCGAGATATCGACGCATAGTTTGTTTTCTCCACTTCTTTCACACCCCCGCTCCGGCGGAACCCGTCAGATCAGAATTTCTGGATTAAACATATATCGTAAAAACTAGTCATTGGGCTACATTTTTTGCCGCTGATAGTATGGGTTTATCTGCATTCAAATTTTTGCAGCGGACTCCAAAAGATGCATCTTCTCCTCAATAGTCTTCTCCGCAATAGTTTGCGTGTATGCTGTCGCGCGCTAATGACAATAATACGGTTGCTCCCAGGGAACATACACCGATGCGTTGCAGCAGTATGATGTTAAAAATACTGAAGCTTATTTGGAGGGTGTGAGTGTTAGTCAGCGATATTTTTACCTTCGTTGACGATAAAACTCCGTTGCTGATATAGTCAACAGCTGCTGTCATCGCAGTTGCAGCAACAGCAACGGCGACAGCAGCAGCAGTAGCGCCTGCAGCTAATTGGGCGATTGCTCTCAGTCGGTCTTGGGCAAGTGATGCTCTGCTAGCTAGCCTGCTTCCTATTTAAAACTGCTGCGTAGGAGATCACGACCGTCAGTCGACAGTCGCACTGTAGTCGATGAACGGACAGAAGGTGAACGTTTGCTGCTGCAGCGGCTGATAGGCGGTGGCGGCAAACAAGATAGGACTAGATGCTGTGAACAGCGAGTAACATGATACACATGCGATAGTTGAACGCACTAATCTACCGATCGGCACAAGTGAGTGAAACAACTATTGCATTAATTACTGACTTTTAAAATTAAAAATACTCTAACAAAGTCAATTGCGTTTTCTATTATCAGTTAGTGCGCATAACGACAGTGCATCTCTGTGATAGCTTCACCACGCGTCACTACGCAAAGCACGGTATATGCTGCACAGCTACAGCAGTTCTGTCGCTTCTGCATTGTCCGTTACACTTATGCATGGTGTCAAAACTGCTCAACATGACGATATGTTGAGCAGTTTTGTAGTAGCTGAATCATTATAATTTATGAGATTAAATATCATGCTCGAAGTCTAATAGAGTCTTCGGCATCTGGACGTCAAACAGAAATGGGGCTTGAACTTTGAAAAATTCGAAATTTTCAGCCAGAGTGAAGGGGCATCGTGCATGGGAGTAATACAAGACAGACATTACTATTGTGGAGCGCTAACAGAAATTTATATATCAACAGCACTACAGTCTGTAGAACTATATAATCTATTGAATTCTGCTACGGTTTTCCTTGAATGATTTTTACTTGTCAATAACTTACATTAAATTTGAAATCCAATTATCAGAAAATACAGCATCACCTATATAGCCTATGGCAATGACCGCAGTGACTATGACAGTAGGCCGCCCGCGGATATGCAAGCGTTTGCCTACACCTATTCATGGTTATTTATGTTTATTTAATTTTCAATGTTCGTTATTTATTTATAAATTTATACATTCAGTATTTACTTTTACGTATACTATATGAACGAAAATGCGGTTTTAGATTTACAGCGCGTCTTTTGTGAGGCTAGCTGCCGCGTACAGTAACACATGGCAACAGACATGTGAAAATAATTGGAAAAGTCATGTGAAAATCAGGAACGATTCGCCAAATCATTGTTACGTAACCGCCGAAAGCAAAAGCCACCACAGGCTCAGAGTTTTCGCTGTTTATTGCGCTTAAAACTTTTCATCGCGCAGTAATGCAAACACGTGTCTCCTTTATGTGACGGGTGCGGTAGCGAGATAGAGGTCGCATTGTGATGTCACGGTCATATATTATCGTTTTCGAATTTCGATACTACTGCCTCTTGTGCAAGTGAGCAATTGATTAATCATTTAACATGGAATATTAATGTATTGATTAACGTGCTGAAATGTTCAAAAATTTGCAATTTCGTATTAAAACTCTTCAAAATTCAGACCGATAGAGTGTTATTGCAAGAATTTACGGTAGTTCACAAAAATCACGACATAGTTGGAAGTCACAGCTTACGTGATAAAATATTTTCTGTTGCACTTGATGTGTTGATAGTAGTTCTAGTAGTAGTTCTAATAGTATGTTGTTTGTTTTGTTGCATGGTGTGACGTCATGGAGTCGGAATATCTATATCACGTTGAAGTCAGTGGGTCAAGCAATGTCTGAGGTGGGCACTACTCTGTGGTGGCATTAATTTTAAAGCGTATTTTGGCTGTCGTCTGGTTGCCAGATATAGTGTTTGGTAAGGCTGTGGATAGACCGGCCGACGGGAGCGAAGTATTTAACGACTGGAAAGTTTTTTTGGGTGCAGCGCGTTAGAATTTGTAGCAAAGCCAAGTAAATTATTGCAAGCTGGGCACAGGACGTTGCACATGTAGCAGGGCTATTGATAAAGTTTCCCTCTAGTAACTGCTGATACAAATCCTTCCAGGGGGATGGATGACAGTGGAGAGGAACTTAAGTGCTGAGACAGTAGTCAGATTAAAAGGAAAGACATGCTAAAGAAAGGAGATTAGAGGAGTAGAAATTGCCAAAATAGAGCAGAGAACTGGAAGAAAGAATGTGAAACTGAAAGAGAGAAGGTTATGTATTATCAAGCTCATGTAGATCTTATGGAGGTCAGACTGAAAAAGGATCAAGTGATGCATTAGGAATTAACGGTAGTTATGATCAGTTGGTAGAATTTTAAGACGTCCGTTTGCACACTGAACCGTATTTAATCTTTAAACTGACCCACATTTAATCTCCAAAATATAATTACAACTTTCTCCTCCAGATTTAGAGCCACAAAATAGCTGCAAATGCGCTTCCTCAGTATAAAGTGGTCATGACAACACATAATGACTGTTTTCTGTACAACATCCTTTACAGTTAACATGTTCAATCTACCTATTCCATGGAAGACGTGAGCTAGCTGTCAAGCTGTCTGCTTCGCCTTGATGCGGGGACGGATGCAGCCTTAAGACAGCAGCCATAGCGTCTTTTCGATGAAACTGCATTCATAATTCGTATCATATAGGCTACATACAATTAGTTTCAAAGATGACGTGTAAGAATAGACGGAAGTACCGTGCAGTTTTCATCCTCGCGCGTGGTCGTTTGACGGCCGTGGCGAATAAAGTGCCCATTAGCTGGTGTCACTGAACGCACAGATTCACTGCCTGTGATTTCACAGCTGCTGTTACCTCAACAGTTACCACCTTCCCACGTAATGACCCTTATTGTACATGCGGCAGCTTTGCAGGTGGTGGTGGTGGTTGACTTTTTTAATTCCCGTGTATGATAAGCAGACAATTTTGGCCGTAGTGTCATTGAACTGATTGAAACAAACGGTAGTATCAAACAGAACTGACGCCATCGTTGCATATCTGACGTCCTGTCAATAAAGATCCTCACGTGCAAACGGACTGTTAACTGTATGTGATCGCATGAAATTTGTGTTGTCACTATTCTTTCAGATATTTGTAGCTCTTTAATGAAGCTCTAATATGCTTTGATGGTTAACACGGATTATGATCGATGACTAGAAATGGTCCAATAGTGTATAAGAGGGTACAAAGTTAGCAATCACATATCGGTTGAAAAATGGTTTTTAATGGCCTAATTGCTCACACTGCAGAAAGAAGGACAGAAAAGACAATGAGAAGCCCATAGCTTTAGCCATTTAAAGCTGACCCTTTCCCACCGTAGAGAAGGAAGCATTTGCACCACTCGCGCCTGCGTAAAACTTACTATCTGCAGTAGTAATAATCCATTAACGTACATACGTACATCACTAAGTCTACTACAGTAAAAGTGTCAAACTCAGAACACGGACTTTGGCTCTGTGGCTGCATCATAACAATGTAATATCTCGGTAAAGAAAGACCGAAATAATGTATTGGCGTAATGGTTAGTCGGAACTGGAGCCAGACGATGAGCCAATCCCGCCACAGAAGTAGTGGCCCCTAATGAGACCCACTACATAAACATCAAAGCATGTTAGTGTTGTACAATATGTTGCGTTATTTTGTGTTGATGCCGAGATTCGTGGTCACTACGAGACTGGAACACAAGGGATATCGACTTCTGTTTCACATTGCTGAATGCCATAACGTCGGTGTGAACTGGCCAGTGGGACACTCACATCGTCTTTATTCGTGAAAGACATTTCATCGTCACTCCGTCGTCTTGTGGCGATAAGTTACCGGCTCCGGACAGTCGACATATGCCTAGAGTGCTTACTGATTTTTGTTTTGTGGACGTGGACCTTTTGACCTTTGACCCAATCATCCAGGTTTGCCCCCGGATATCGTTAGATTTGTTGTATATTCTATTAATGACTTTTCGTTTAAATTTATTGTCAGATAATATCTGATAAATCAGCTCACTGATTAACTACGTGGAAGAGTCACTCAACGCTAAGTCAACAAAATTATCAGCTTGGATACCCGCCCTTCTCACATTTTTTGTTACAGATTACCACATATCCAACAAATATTTAAACTTCTATTACATGACAATATATGAC
>Ga0056131_1000294_pt1 | contig 11524 bp, 7 predicted proteins | sample WorMetLIZISLAND1_2_FD_67480 | JGI IMG/M metagenome (GOLD analysis project Ga0056131, IMG submission 67480) | Marine gutless worms symbiont microbial communities from Max Planck institute for Marine Microbiology, Germany - Olavius clavatus LIZARD... ...
GGGGTGTCACTTGCCATATGGGATTACACAGTGTTACCTGCCACCCGACACAAGTTAACACACTCCACCTTAACCCCAGACAGACAGGTTGGTACTCAATTTACCTACCCCGGAGGAATGGAAGGTTGAGTTGACCTAGATGACTGGTTACATACCAAGATGTTTACCCGCCTGCAGACGCTCACCCATCCAAGTACTAACCCAGCAGTGCACGGCCGGGACTCAACTCGCGAGCTGTTGATCACAAGTCCGACGCCCTAACCACTGCACTAACAAGCCACTGGGCCCATTAGGTGATTAGTTTTAAAGGCACTTTCAGCACAAGTAGGCTTATGTTTTACTATGCCAACGAAGTAAAGGCAAAAAAAGTTACTGCAACAACAATGTGCGGTTTTTGTTAAACAGGGTCAAGTTCCTGAAGTATGCCAAATTAGGTTAGTTCAGTCCTGAATGTATGGGTAAAAGTGGTGAGAAGTTAAGAGCATATACAGTTATATGACAAGAGTTCCAGAATAACACTACAAGCTTGTGCCTACAAAGCTAAGACATCTGCGATATGGTAAGTACCAGTTTATCAGCCAGTAGCAGCTTGACAGACCCACCTATGCCCCAGCCAGCCGCACTATGGCCTTCACCCCGCAATGTTCTCCGGCAACGACTCACTTTTTAGCAGCGAGTATTAACAGGTACTAATTGCTATTCACTTATCTACCCCAAAGGGAATGAAGGCTGAGTTGGCCTGAGACTAATGTGTAATTATAACTAATGTGTACGTAGATCTAATTGCTATAAAATCACTCACCCGGCCAGTATCAACTGCTGCTCTGTCTCCGTACCAGCTTCCAGCTCATCATCAAATGTATTCGCTGAACATCTTCTCAGCATCACTTCAACTGCATCGTCTGTAGATTCACCACACACAACCCGACTTAGTTGACCTATATTTTTTACATGGTAAATAGATAAAAAAAATAGTAGTGTGACTTTAAGATGTTATGTTTGGCGAATGGGGTAAACATTGCATGTTTTTAGTTATTAAGTGATTTTCCCATAAGTTCAATATGTTTGTGGGCACTAAAGTGTCACAGATTTACAGGATACTGGGACGACTGACAAGTAAAATACATACTAAACACTGAAGTATAGAACGATGTGCGTGGCAAAGTTTGATAAACAGCACACTGCCAAAGATCATGTCTGCACACACACCATTTTAACAACCTTTTTTCCAGGAAAACCTGGGTTAGTCAGTTGCCCATTAATAACAAGCAGGTGGGATGCCCTTCCTCTCACCCAACTAACAGCAACAAAATTCTGAAGGATTAATGGACATAGGTTTTTACAGGTGATAGGATACCCGGCTTACCACCAAACCAACAGTGTCAATGCGCTGAAGGAGGCAAAATACCAGCCACGAAAAAAACTTTGAGAAAGCATCAGCTAACCTGCTGGAAAGCTGGCATCCACCTGGAGCAGATCTTGTCCATACACAGTCACTGGAAAATGAACAACTTCTTTGCTGTTTAGAGAGAGTTCCAACTTGGCACCATTACTTGATGGGTCATGAGATGCTGCGTCCTTCGACTACAAATCACGGCAATAAAACAGAATTATCACAATTTCTCAGCAAGCACAAACTGTTTAACGAACACAGAAGTTTGTTACTTGCATCATACTAGTTATGTACTGCTTAACCACTAACAATTTAACAAACTTAACCCATAATTTATAACTTTCTGAAGTGTTAACAGTGAACCACTTTTGACAGACTTTTAAGCTGCCAGCTGCCAGCTTAATTGAAGGGAGTGAGTGCACACAGTTAATGTCCTGCTTGACACATATGCCATGTTGAATATTCAAGTCTACAATTCTTGCAACTGCAGCCTATGTAAACCTGTGCAATAAAAATAGCCATGGTAACTTAGACTATACTTAGAAAAAGAAAGCTATGTGTATTCTGGTAAAATGAACATGGACTTAAAGAAAAGGATTATAAAATGTATGGTATGGAGTGTAGCACTTTATGGTGCAGAAACATGGGCAATTACTCAAGCTGACAGAAAAAGGTTGGCAGCTTTCGAGATCTCTGAGTGGAGGAGAATCGAAAAGATCAGTTGGATAAATAAAATAAGCATTGAAGAAGTACTTCAAGGAGTGCAAGAAAGCAGGAGAATTATAGACAGTGTCCAACAATGCAAACATAGATGGAATGGACACATTTTAGGCACCGAAATTTGCTATGGGACATATTAGAAGGTACATTAAGGAAGGTTACAAGAGGAAGGAAGCGGCTGCTTAGCAATATCTCCAGTAACTGGTATGAAGAGAGAAGCTGGAGAAAGGAGTAGTTAAAAGATGATGTTTTCAAAATGCTGCTGTTAGGCAGATAACCAGAGAAGAGCATACCGGTTGGTTCGGGTAGTGGCAGCTGACGTTGATCATCAACGATGACCGTCTGTCACCACCATCAGAATCATCTATTGATGCACGATTCTCATCAGCTTGTCCAGTTCCATAGTGCACCAGTATCTGCAGCAATAGTTAACTGATTTCATTAAAACTCAACAAACTACACAACTGTGATGCTGTCAGCAAGCGAGTAGTTTCTCAGCACATAAAAGCATTCAGTGCTACAAACGTTTTGAGAAAAAGCAACTACGTACAGGAAATCATGAAATAGTTAAGAATAACTTGTAAGATATGCCTGTCAGACAGCCAGCAAAGTGAATGATGTGAACGGCTCGCTTCAGCTGAAGTAAAACTACCATATTCTACCGCAGCTCAAGACTGCTGACCATACGAACACAATGCCATCCCTCGCACTCCACTAGTGGTAAGCACATTTTGCCACAAGAAGTGACTGCAGAACACTACTAAATATAAAAAGCAAATGAGAAGAAAAAACAAACATACACCGACCAAATCAAAGACTGAGTACATAACGATTATAATAGCAATTCATTCTGGAACTTAGTGTTCTCGAAAAAAGTATTGGCTCTCATGTACCGTCAATGCGGCAAACTGTGTGAGATTGCAATAACAATCTTGTCATTACTTCTAATGTACAGTCTAACAGTCACTAGTGGCTGCAGGTAGGACATCCAGGCAAACTTCTCCAGCCTGCTACTAGTTTTTTTTTTGTTTCACTGGCCCACTTATCAAGTTCAGGATATTTTTACAAACCTCAGCAGCTTAATGACTGCTCGTCACCTCTCACCTTCAAGAAGTATCCCAAGACTTAATTATTTAGTCCATCCCTTTGAGCATGAGTCAGACTTTTGCCTGCCTAAAGCACCCTTGTAGTAGCGTAGGCCACCTATGACGCATCTAATTTTGTTACACTGCACTACACTGCGATGTTAGCACACTTACGGCATTATGATGAACAACAGTATCATCTGACACAGTGCGAGTAGATTCACATTTAGAACTGTCGGCTGTCAAGATGTAATGAGTTGCGTTGACCGTGGGACGACAAGAGACATTTGCAAGACTGAAACTGTCTGACGTCAAATGATAACCCTATCACACACAAAAGATGAATATGTAATGTACTATACAGCTGGTAGTTGTCACACACGCAAACGTAGCAACTAAAATAGTACACATGCATTGGTGTAGCACCTCCATACAAAATTTCAATTCAATACCGTTCAAATTATTCCACAATTTATTAAAAAAATTTGTTTATAAACTAAATTAATCAGACTTATCTTCATCTTATCACCTGAAAACACTGCCTACTTTTGGCACAGAGGGACCTGGGAGAGGAGGCTGAGTTTCAACTACAAAGATCAGTGATCTGTCCACAGATAACTACTAATTAGTAAGTATCATCTTTCACAACCACTGTTGCTGCCAACTTTACACGTGAGCAGAAATTTGTCAAAGAAATGAGGAGAAGAAGAACAGACTATCATTATTAGACAACAGAGCTGTCACAATCAGCAAACAAACTAAAAACCCAATTATATGAAATTCTGCTAAATAATCACTAAATAATTGGAATTCCAATCACCAATGTACTGGATTTAAATTTTCTACAACATCAAACAGAATTGATGGCATCGTTGCATACTGAACAGGCAGGATAAAAAGACCTCGTGTGAAAATGGACAGTTGAGCTCATTATAAATAGTTATTTCATGCTGATGAGGTTTATGAAGAATTTCTTTACAGAATAGACAATACTCACAAAGACGGTCATTATTACCTCGAGTACTGATCTCGGTATAGTAACCTCCGTCCAGCTGTCTGTACAGGCAATGGTCAGTGACGAGCTGATGACATGACGCAGGGTCTCTTCAATATTCACTTTTGCTTTCCTATTTCCACCACGACGACGACCTACACATCAGCACCAATGCAAGAAAGTAATTATATATTAACTGCAACACAACCTCGAATGCACTCAGCCACAGAACTGAATCACAGAGGCTAACCAGTGACCAGTCTACAGGCCAGGCAAAAATCAGTTATGATAGGTGTCAGGTTCAAACAGACAAAAATATTATCTTCAAACTATATACTGGATACATAATAACATGCACGTTCCGCATGTCTGCCGTCCTTCACTCTCGCACTACAAGACTGGTTGCCATGCAGTTCTCAACTCAACTCAACTCAAGTTTATTGAAAAACGGTACCCGGAAGGCTAAAAGAGATATAGGTAAATCAAAACAAATAAAACGATCAAAGTCAATGAGGTAAAAACAATAAAATGAACACCAAAAATAATAACAGTTGAATAACCGTGTCCTTGAGACAGTCATGTACAATCATATCACAATACAGTGCAGAGTACTGTTTTCCTGGCCAAAGATCATTCTCACTAATAACAGCGCTGACGTCAGTCACGTCACACAGTTACATTATGCAGTGATGACAGTCCTGTCAGTGACCATAACCATGACAATAGGCAAAGCACAGCAAAAAGAAGAAGAAAAAGGAGATTTCACATGGTCCTAGGTACTCTGCATTGAAGCTCATCCCCTTTGAGCCACTTTTGAGCTGCCTAGGGCTAAATCCAATTAAGATATTTAGCATCAAAGATGTGGAAACACATACACATAGACAGACAGCCGCATCGATTGGTCTATGCGTGCATGCTTAAAATTAGGGGACTTTGGGCGGTCAAAAAGGTCCATGTGTGTATGCTTAACAAAGGGGATTTTGGGGATGTCAAAATGGTCTATGCATGTATGCTTAACAACCGGGGATTTGGGGAGTTAAAATGGTACATGCACATATGCTTAACAATAGGGGACTTGGAGGTGACCACTTTAACCGCTCCAAATCCTCTAATTTTAAGCAGACATGCTTAGACCATTTTGACCGACTGTCAATAAGAAATGCTGAAAGCCTGCAGCAGACATATCAACAGTGAAGAAGTGTTTATACGTACGTTTGCCATCGACATTGACTTCCAGCCGGTTGGCAAGTTCCGCCAGTGTGTAGGACAGAGGTCGGCCATACTTCTCTGCCGTCCATCGTATCAGATCAGCGCCGGAGTAAGACATCAAACGCTCAGCAACGACACGGAACGGCTCTGACGTGAAGCCACTGCTGCTGACTGGCCGATCAGTCTGCATAGATAAACACATACACAGATACATGAGATATAATAGCATGTGATTACAATGAGTGCATTCTTTTTCAAAATCTGACAAATCTAGATCGATCTGAGCGAAACGCTCCGCGTTCTCAATCAAAATCTGATCTGCTCCGACACATCTGAGAAAATCTGGCTTAGCCACGCGCATGTGTGCTGCGTGGCGACGGCATTGGCTGTTTAGTGTTTAACACAGACATCACGAATATTCATGATGTCTATGGTGTTTACTTGTAAAAGAGGGCATGGTCTGCGGTGCTCTGCGCACTATCCGCAGACAAGATACCACACCCACTACGACTAGAAAGATCTGCATGTTCTTTTTCACCGGATTGGATCGATCTCGTCTGACAAATCTAGATCGATCTAGATTTGTCAGATTTTGAAAAAGAATGCACTCAATAAAAGCTGATCAGAAGGTGGAACTCGTTTAAAGCAGAAGCTGAGAAGTGACGTACTGGGTAGCTCTTCTAAACAAGGTGTACATCAGATATCACAATGCCAACACATGAAAAATGTTAAGCGCAACTTACACTATCGCAACATCCCCACCTCCTCAATGCAAAAAATTTGGACAGTCAAAATTTTTCGCTAATGAAACATCACACAATAATGAACAAACATAGAACAGATAGGTAACTAATGAGAAAATAACATGTGCACAACGCGAAATGCAAGACAATAATATCAACAAAAAGGATGCAGTTATTTAAATTTAAAAATAGGTATAAAAGAAAATCAGACTTCAGGAACATCTGAAGATGCAGACACCTACTCCTAGAAAGTGCCTTTGAAAAGTGGGTTTAGTACTTATATACAAATGCAGGATATGATAGACTGATTGAATGAGTGACTGACTGAATGACTGATCAATAGATGAATGACGGAAATGCTGCTGCTGCTACCACTGCATATGTACTACCACACATGCTGCATATTCCTATTACTACTATTACTGCACTCACTTCTAGTATCTGTTGTTAGTTACCGACTGACAGCTACTGCCTGTGCCGGGACACTTGTTTTTGCACCAGAGCAAATCTTTTTACCTCTGCCAATTATATTATATTATGTATGTTTGTCCTCTTGTGAGTGGGATTACCCTAAAAGCCCAAACCATGCATAAATTGTCTTAAGATCATTTAGAGAATCTGGAGCAGCTTGCATCCATATTAAGTTCATCATTATCACTATCGTCATCGCTATCATCTCTATGACAATGACAGAAGTGAGACAGTTAGGTATGTATGTACTAACAATGACATCAAGACTGCAGTGAAGCCTCTGTATACTGATGTGCCAGTGAACTGGATTCCGAGCCTTCAGAATGAGTACCGCATGTCTGATGGACGATGTCCGTGACCTTGACGACAAGTTGACAAGGACGTTCGGAGGCACTTCATCGTCGTGGTAACCATGAATAGCCGATGACAGCTCAATGATGTGTACCACTCTGTACCATCACAAGCCAAACACATGGCATAAAACCTACCTGACTGAGTTAATGGCCAATCAATATGAAACAGCCTGCCGTTGGAACTGAAGTCGACCTCAGTGTCAACTGACCAGTTTTACTGCCGGCTGAAAACAGAACTCTACCTCTGCAGCTACTATGCATCAGTGCAGCTGTCATAATGCATTATAAGATTACACGTATAAATAAATACCGTGACTGCTACTGTTACTGATCTGCTTTCAACACCACACAAATACATCCTCCTTGTCATATCAAGACTTGTAACGTAATGTAATCTATCACCACCAGCTAGTTTCCTCAATCTCCGTCAACACACATTGTTTGACAGTTGACACAGTCACCATTGTCCTCACATTCAGTAAGACCACATAGGCTGTTTAACGGCCATTTCCAGGTCAACCTGGGTTAGCCTATTGCCCCCTGAATTCTTAGTCTCTATGCCAAAACTCTTCAACCCACTTGGTACCTTGGGCTGCATTCAATATGTCCAAACCATCTTCAATCTGCTGTTCTTTATTAAGCAAGCTGACAGACAGAACTGGCAAAATCCCCTAAAAACTACTGGTGAACTTTTGGGAACTTTTTAAGCAAGACTTTTTACAGTCGGAACTATTTTACCACAGATATAGAATTATAAATCTTGCAATATACCTGCTACTGGTACTGGGGTCGTCAGAGGCAGCACATCCTTCAACATGCTGCGGTCTCACGTAGAACGTATCCGCATTCGACATGATGCTGAAGTCCCTGCAAGTTTCTACTGCTGAGGTATCTGCAGCAAGCAATACAGTACGACCTCCAGTCATCACAGTATATGCAACACAGAACAGAATGTCGATAGGATTTAACGGTGGGAGACACCAGCACAGTCGCCAAAACATCATCCGCAACGAGTGAAACGGAAATCTCATGAAGTTTCAAATATGCGGACATATTGTGTAGGGCTCCGATCAATCAGCTAATCTCGTGAGAATCATCGGCAAGTCCTGATCTCGTAAATGATCGAGCAGAGCATCCTGTGTGCAATCACTAACGCTCATAGCGGCACCACACAACTGCGGTCTGGATTCAATTAGCACCTCACCTCAGTGACAGTCAAGCTGTTGCAAATGAGCGGCTTAGCACGGCCCTTGTCGACTCAGTGTCCCTCCGCCCCCTTCCTCACGGCGGCTAGGCAGCAACTACGGCGTGAATCAAAGATGATAAACAATGCCTGGCAGGCACTGGGTGTAGGGTTATTGGACGTGCGAGAAATCGCCAGAATCGTCGCCAGCAACAAGGCGAGGATCGACCTGCCCATGTGGCTACGATCGGAGCCCTAATATTGTGCAATATGAGTATAATTATGGTCATTTAATAGACAATTAGATATTTAAAATAACAGCAGATTCTGAATAAAAATCTTTATGTCACTTTGCACAGGGCATGATTTACTGATCAGTGACACAAGAAGTAAAGAATATCAACGAGCCTAGAAATCACAACTAATACCCCGGACACACACTTCAGAAACTTTTACAATCAACTTGTACAAATCAACTTGCACAACAAAACTTTCTTGCACAAGTTTTTTTCTTGTACAACTTCCTTGCTACAAACAGAATTGCTACTCTATTCTGCACAAGTTTCTACAAGAACCTGCGCATAAACTTGAATAAAAATTTGCAATGCAAGTATCTTGTACAAGCTTTTTGAGCATGAGTGAGGGGTACCATTCGCTGAAGGTAAAATCGAGTATAAAGCCCACACTAACCGACACCGACATGAAGCGTGACTGAGTTAGCTGACGTCACACTGCGCAGTGTTGTCATGGCATGAAATCTGTGCCGTGTCCATGATACCAACTCAGACAGAGATGACGGCAAGTCCACACTATGCACTCTCAATCCGAGATGTCGTTCCTGGTTCACTCGTGAATGATTTGACACCTTGCAGCAAACACACAATTTATCATGTCTTAATATACAGGGTGGGCCAAAAAACAGGACCAATTTTATGAGTTGATTACTTTTAGTATAGATGAGCTAGAGATGTGCTTATTGTGTCATTTAAACATTTAAACACAACGCTATGCAAGTTTTATACTTTTTTCTAGACAAAATTTGAAAACTTCTGACGTACCACACACCTTTCTACTGCAAACCACTGCAAAGTTATCAACATTCAAAAATGGTCCAGTTTTTTTGGCCCACCCTGTGTATCTGCAACTGGTAACAAACATTTACGCACACTCCCATTTCTCCAAGTCACTGCTCTGCTGGCACAACAATTACCTTGGATAAACAGTGTTAACTCTCACAGCAAAATTGTATGAAAAAGTGAATAGAAAGTTGCCTGCTAGGTACATGAACGACGGTACAACTTTTAACCCTCTACACCGACCACAATGCACAGCATTACAGATGGACAGATGGACGGACAGACGACATTTGATGCCAAGAGCCGATCGTACTGAGTGCTAAATAGCAGCAAGTCATCCAGCACACTAGAAAGCACTAGACTCTGAATGTACAACTGTTAAACCTGCGTTAATAACCAGCAAAGCATACCCATATTTCAGCTTGAAGATCGTGGAATCTCTCCCCACGTATATTCCAAATTACTGGAAACTTTGAGGACAATACGTAGATCACGCTTTTGCTGCTGTCGTCTGCATTCAGATCAACAAACACACAGCATATGGTAAAGTACTGTATAAGTTACATCACAACAGCAGTCTGCCACATATATTAGACTACCTGCATTTGTCCTTCACTCACCACAGTTATGTAAGTAATTCAAGCCATCATAATGGATGAATCTCTTAAGCTACAAAAAAGTACAGATTAACCTAACACTAACCACACATGTGCTAATCTGTAATCAGCTACTAACAATTTCAAATTTTGTTCAACTGGACAACTTTTCGGAGTTATTCAATGTCAGACTAAGTCCCCAGACCCAATGTTTACAAACCGCTGTAACAGGTTATATTATACGCTAGATCCCCACCGTGTCAACCAACCAAATATCTTGACAAACATACAAAAATAAACTTTAAAATTATTACACGCCTTATGAAGCAACATGTAGTAAAATAATATATATCAATTCACTTAAAAATCTTCAACTCGAGTACATGCAAACAAGTGATAACACACCGTAACTGACAGACTGTTTCAAAGTGACATAAACGTGCTGCCTGAGATGTCCACTTGTGGCCCAAGTGTGTGGTCTGTTAACACCGCTGGTGGTCTGGGAAGACGTGGCATTGAACAATAACACATCGACCTGCTGCTGTGTGGTCGGCACAAGCTCACGACTTACGCAGCCATACGACGGCACTGGGTGCGACAATAAAGCTGTTACGTATGGCGACCTGTGCTGTTCATGTATTCTGCAGCCAATAATGGCTTCTGCATCTGAACACAAGGCATCCGTAGTACAATTCACATACATGCCTACTTCATCCAAATATTCAATATTTTTATCATCTCAACCGACAGAATGATCCCTCATATCTCTTGCCAATGCCATGCAAGATACAGATTGTTGCATACTGTTTATTATGCCAAATGTCAGCACAGATATACAGCCACGATGGACAATAAACAGATTTTTTGAAAATTACATGTATGTGAGAAAACCCTACCCCGTTACTGAGGTACTACTGCTACAGTACTGCAAGCCTAGTCCCCATTCCCACTGGATTCCGGCGAATTTCAAGTACCCAAACACTGTGGCAATACCATAAATTTACAGCCATTCATAGCAGCAATACTGTCATTAGCACTACCGTGTCACTCTTTGGGAGATACAGCTTGGCACTCACCAGAAGTGTCGGCAACACTGACAGTCAAAGACCACTGCACCATCAGCGGCAGGAGCAGAGACGTGCACAGGCAGAGATGATGTCTCATGTTGTTATAGCCGCTGCAGCAGTGTGCTGCCAACAGATGCCAATCATTGTCAACTGCTCACTAAACAAGCACACAGTCAATAGCTGACCATCAGTTCATGTTCAAAACAAACTTACAGAAAATGATTTTTAGTCTGTACAATTCCACATACATGTGGATTGCCCAATTCAGTTTACTTACTTATACGTCTTTGTTATTAGCAGTTTACTGCTATGCCTCGAAGGAGAGATGTTAAATTTGATTTTTTTAATAATTTGTAAATACTTGCAGACTTCATCAAATACTTCAACACAACAGATCTTGCTGGGCCTACAAGAAGCACTGCAGATCAAACAAAAATCACTATTTCATAACTGTGAAATATGGACACGTGGACATGTGGAATACGGACAATGACACGGAAATGTGGACATAATCTTTGTCATGCAGGGTTGTCACCGTAGATCAATATTAGATCTAACGAACTGTCAGTTTCATCAAGGCTGTGAGTGTCGCTGCAACGTGTATTAAGCACAGTTTAAATTACAGGGATACATC
>Ga0056131_1000295_pt1 | contig 11507 bp, 7 predicted proteins | sample WorMetLIZISLAND1_2_FD_67480 | JGI IMG/M metagenome (GOLD analysis project Ga0056131, IMG submission 67480) | Marine gutless worms symbiont microbial communities from Max Planck institute for Marine Microbiology, Germany - Olavius clavatus LIZARD... ...
AAACCCTTCCAGAAACATAATCAACACTCGTCAAGTCCACTACAGTGCATAAGAACCAAAATAGTCCATTGTCTATCCAAATTTCCAAAACTGTTCGCGGTATTCCACGTAAAATTCGGTACCATTCCCGCGGTATTACCGCAAAAATCATTCCCGTTACCGTCATTACCGCGGGTTTTTCTTAATATCCGTCCCCGTTCCCGCGGGATTCCCGCGGAAACCCGCGGGTTTGTACCCGTTACCGCACCCGTGCAAATCTCTAATTCAAACTGCATGCTAGCTACAAACGCATGTATGACAGACACATACCGTCTCACATGCATTTTGCAGTATAAGCAAGCGGTGAGGCACCCAGTTTGATTACAGGCCGCACTATTAGTACGTGATAACGGTGCATTCTGAAATGTTATTTCATCAATGACATCAAGCGATGCAGAATAACAGCTTTCAGATGCTCTTTGCCGGTGACGGCTGTCGAATGTGCTTTCACCCGACAGCATTGCACAGAAAGTAGCTGAATTTTTCTGCTGAGATATTGGTAACCTTTTATGACGGAGAGAGTCTGGACAAGGAACTGATGTAGAACGATAAACGATTCTCGTGACATGCAGATATAATGGCTGAAAGAAATTAAGCCTCGTGTTCGGTAGGTACCCAGGAATGGGTTCTGCCCGTTACCGCTGACTCGAAACAAAACTACAGTACATGCGGTTATATATTGTTCAGTAAATCGATCTTTTACGACACACATTTAAACATTTATTTTTTTATTTTTTATTATTATTGCTTCAGTCATGTTTATATGTATTTTCACTCGAGAAATAAAATGGATTGATGGATGGATGGATGGACATTGCCATAGAGTCACCAGTATACTGGGAGTAAAAAAGAGTTTGTCAGCCGATCAGACCAGTGAATCATATCTTCTGTAGAATCGTGGAATTCCGCGAATTTACACTGTATTCACACCCGACATATTCACACAAATCTGTGGAGAAATGGTGTGTGTTACATACGTGTAGTGATCGTATGTAATCTGAGATTGCACAAAATATCACCTTTATGGAAAATTTTAGACTCCCTCGATTGTTTGGACATACGACGTATACTGGTTTTTTTGCTGGTTTCCTTTTAACTTGGTTTTACTTTTATGCTATATGTCTGTTGTAATAAAAAGAGCATATAGTCGAAGATCACTTGTGCTGCCCCGTTCAGTTTCTTACAGCTTTGCTTTAAATTTACTGTCTGCATTTTCGTTTCCCCGATCCATTTACGCTTATTTTTCAAGCTGTTGGGATATCCTACAGAGGTCTTTCTTGGCATTGTTAAATGCAAAACACAGGAAATGAAGTCGAGCTCGGAGCTACAGTGTATATGCATATGCGTGTGCTGGATCGTGAACGAATATGAACTTTTCTGCAGTTGGCTCGCATTGTCATTGTCTGTTAAGTTTTTGCCGTCGATGCTGCGGCTGCTACTGTGTGACGTGACAGAATAGATTTATACTCGTGTGTGGTAGAGTGACGCGGGACTGCAGAGATGGTGGAACGGAACTAATCTTGGCGGGGATCTGACGTCATGCAGCGGCCGGCCGGCAGATCGGGCGGATGTTGTCCGACTTGACGGCCGGCTAATCAGCGCACTGTCCAGCCGTAGCTGCATGGACAGCGTCAGCTAGCTTCATTGCTGTTAGATAGACTAAAGGATATCGTCGTCAACGACGACGACTACGACTTGGAGGACGTTCTGCGTTGTGTTTGCTGTCGACCTAATCTGGCAGTAGCTGGCTATACGCCGGTCGGGCGGCGCCCGCCCAGCCACCGAGCTCTGGCGGCCGGGTCTGTGCGATGTGTCCACGGAGGACGAACGGACGGAGCGAACGACCGACCGAGCGGCCGGCTAGCGTGCCTCAGCAGCACTGACATTATTAGTCAGCGGTCGTCATGGCAACGCAGCAGCAGCAGCCGGCGCTTGGCGTCTGTGCATTGAAGCGATAACATCTCGTCTTATCCGCCCGCCTCGCTGCGCGCGCCTGTCGTCCCGTTTAACGTCATCGCCGGCCGCTCGTCGACCAAGTGCCCGTGTGGCCGGCCGGCCGTCCAGCGACGTTATTTCACGTGCAAACATGGCCGAGCGAATTAACGGCTGCCGTACGCGTTGTTGACTGCTACGCACCAACTCGCCAGCCAGCTGAGTCCCATCCAGTCCTATCCTAATCGCAGGCCTATATAGTGTAGTGTAGTCGTGTCCCGTGTGCTTGCTGTTGTTGGTGACAGCGTCACGATCATATTGGCTCAGTGCATTAGCCGATAATTTCTCTGACCGGCCACGATAGCATTAGATACTGCTTTGTTGTATAAGTTTGCAAGGTGCGATTGTTATTTTACCGTTAATATGACGAATGCAGTCATCTATAACGGTGTTAAATAAAACAGTTTGCGAGAGTATAATGAGAGGGGTATGAGAGAGGGGTAGGAAAAATAAGCAGTTTTTAGCCAATAAGTCGCCGTATCTCAGAAATTGTGCAAGATAGGACCATAGTCACAATGACAGACTAATAGGAAGTCGCATACACGCCGCATACACGCTTTCGATTGGTACCAAAATCATCGACCGTGGATGACCTTGAACGGCCAAAGCGCACTCTGTTGCAGAACAGATGCGTCTTTTGGAGCCCACTGCACAAATTTGAATGAAGATCAAGATAGACCCCCTACTATCACCGACAGAAATGTAGGCAAGTCCGTAACGTGACTATTGGCCTACATTTCATTGCTTTTTATGTGTAATTAATTACACTTTTACCGCTCCATGCTATATACGCATAGCGCGGTGATGCCGCACTAAGTTGTCCGTCTATTGGAATTCCTCAAAAATAATTTCACGGCTGAGTAGCGTAAGATTTTTGCTGGGATTGATCACAACATGGGCAATCTGGTCCAACGAGAACACGCCGAAAATTTCGGGTGGAATACCATTTGGGTCCGATTCTGAGCAGAAAACCTGTAATATCTCTGAAACGAGACAACACAGGACGAAGGTTACTATGACAGAACGCTCTTTGATAACGAGATGCGCCATGTAAATCTATGTTTTACTTACTTCCTTATACATACTTACTTGATTCGTACCAAAATCAATGACCTTGGGTGACCTTGAACGGTTTGTTTCAATATGCGCGTGTTTGCGGAGCCCACCACAAAAAAACGAATGAAGATTAGAGTGAAGCGGCAGAAATGATGGGCCAATGATTCTATTTTCTAGAAATATAAGGTATATGTGGATATTCGCGGGGATTCCTCTGATAGGGGGCATCAAACAACAGTGGGATTGTCGATGACGACAGTTTTCGGCTGTTTAGGTGACTACTTCTTCAGAAACTTTAGCGATTAGACCAGCATTATCATATGATGATAAGCAATGCAATCCCTTGCTGGTTTGTAATTGATTGCAAAATACATCTGTTGTAATTAAATAAATTAATCTCCGCCTACTGGCCAACGTGTTCCATTTTAGTTGACTCCACTTGTACGCATACGAAATTGACCTAACTTAGTATAAATAAGTTGCATCAAGAACCTAGTGATGTCTGTACTTGATTATAATGAGCTAGTTCGAATGAATTGTGCGGGTTTGCCGTGAACAGTGTATGTAAGTATTGTGTCCCCACAGACAGACTGCGCATCAGAAGGAGTGTTAAAGGTATAATGTATGTTATGTTGTCGACTTTGGTTGCTGCTGCTACTGCGGCTGCTGATACTGCTGCGTTTCTACCTGTCCGCGTGCGTAGAGCACACCTGTGCAGTGTAATATGTACGGCAATATGCTGCCATACGTCTAGCGGCTTGGTAATAGGACGCTGTAGGAACTAGCATTGATGTCTGGTATGTGACGATGACCGAGAGATCGCGTGGAGGGACGAGTTGCGGTTGGCGACGCTTGCTTGTGAAATGTAAACTATATAAGTTTAGTGGACGCGAAATGAGTATACGAGTACATTTATCACGTGGCGAGTAAAAGGTAAAGGACTAAAGGGCGCCGGTATAGCTCTTCCTGGGGATCCCCACCTCAGAGCTACGGGACGTCACTTGCCATATGGGATCACAGTGAACGCGCCCCGCCTAACCCCGGCCATGCAATCTGTTACATGTACTCGATTTACCTACCCTGGAGGGATGGAAGGCTGAGTTGACCTAGTTGACTTGATAGCGCCTCGGCCGGGAGTCGAACCAGCGACCTTTCGATCGCGAGTCCGACGCCGAACCGCTGCGCTACCAAGACATACCAAGAGTGTGGACTTCGGGTGTAGGTTCCCACGAGTGTCTGCAGCATTCCAGCAAGTTCCCACAACGTCAGAATCCACGAGGTATGACGACGTTCCTAGTTCGTCACACACCGTGTCTCATCCGTTATGCTCGGCTGTCGTTAAACGTTGTCGCTGCTGTATTTGTGGTGGTCGTCGTCGTCGTCCTTTGTCTGTTTGGCTGCACGCCCGTGCTTGCCTGTTTGCCGGTCCTCTCCATCTGGCTGGTTGCGTCACGCGACCCGATGAGCTTGTTCTCACCTGCCACTTGCAGGTGCCCGCTATGTTATTGCTTCGCAGCTGCTGCAACTGAGCTGAGCCCCGCGTGTCAGCTACGTTCTCACGTTATATGGCAGTTTCTTGTTCCAGACCGTTATCCCGGTATTGTGTGTCCTAATCGTTAGCCTGATGGCAGATGATGTAAGATGTGACAGAATACATTTTTGACTGATGTTTATCATGAAATCTTAATTCAAAAGACAGAACGTCCATTTGCCACACTGGCACGAATAAGTTAAGTTAAAAAGATAAGAAGTTCTTAATTGAAACGCCATCTCAGACAGAGCTACATCATTTGTTTAGATTGGACGTCACATTTTTGGCTAAAATTTTTGGTATTTTGTTTAGCTACTACTGAGGTTGACAGGCGACGTTGTATTCTGTTAGCTTCAGTTTTCGTTTTCGTTGTGTAATTTGAGGACAACGAATTAATTTGAATAGACTTACACTAGTAACTGCTACGGCGGCTACTTTCGCTTTAATTGTCCAAATTTTCTGCAGTTATTCCAGTGTAAGACTAGGTTGCCAACAGTGAACGGTTGCAACTTCTTGGATGAGAACTTTTATTGTCTTTCATGCTGTCCACCTGACACTGCAGATAACAGTCTTAGTATTAGTGAAGTCAGATTAGATATAAGTATATAGTCAGTTAACATAGCTCAGACGTACAGCAAACGTAGTTAGTCGGTTCGTGTATGTCGATGGGACTTTTTGTTGGTTTTTGTTTAAAAAAAGTGTAAAGGAAACGTCTGCGTTTTGTGGAGAAAGTGTGTTCTGAAGACGTTGTTAGAGCACGCGAGAATTTCACTGAAGTGAAGTTGTTTGTAATTCATCACTTAAGTTCCTTACCCATCACTGCTTTGACACACTGTTGGTTGGGTCGCAGGATGGGTGTCACACCAGTAAAATCACCTGCTTTAACAATTTCACTTTTGAGGAAGCTTCCTGACCTAACCTAACATGGAGTTACTCCAGGTATGAAACTGGTCGGAAACAGAAAATCGAAAGTAGTATACTGTTCTGTGGAAGCTTCAGTCATATACTGTACAAGAAAGCTGAGCTACCGCAAAGATGACCTCTCGATGCGCCCTATATATGGGTGCCCTGAAACTTTGCAAGTCCCTGAGCCAACGGCTACTTTTGCGGAAATTTTTAATAGGCTTTTGTTCCGATCGATCCTATGAAAATGTGCGTACAAAATTTGAAGTTTGTAACTTTACCCATTCCTTAGATAATAGGGGAGGGGGTACTCAAAAAATTTGGGCAGTCCCGAGGCCGTAGGGGGTCGGGGATGGTACTGTTAGAAAGAGCGTTCGTGAGTTCCTATAAGCCCTAGGCTCTCCATGTAGTAACTTTTCCTCTATCTTTACGCGTTTCAGAGATATTTCCGCTTCTGTACTCCAGCACATCATTTTTCCCTCCCACCCCACCTCTAGCTTCCCGAAAATTTTCCCATGTTCCCCTGGGATGGCCTTTGGGCTAGGAAGAGCGAAGGTGTGCTAATAATCGTCCGTGCAATTAGTTTTCAATATTTCCAACATAATTTATATGGTCCTGATCCACCAACGTCACAGACGGACGGACGGACAGCGGACGACATGCAATCTCAATACCGCGCTTTGCACTAAAGTGCATCGCGCGGTAAAAACGACAGCTGCCCACATTGTCCAGCAGAATGCCGACAAGACTGGTTTTATGCTACAGCAGTCTGTGCTTGTCGCGTGGTGCACGTGTGCACGTTGCGTGTCTGTTGTGGTCTCTGCATATACTTGGCAGCGCCGCGTCATCGTAATTAGATATATATTATTGATGGGTGTTCATGCGTCAGACGCGGTCACTCCGACCTCTCTTCTATAACTGCCGGAAATAGTTACGTTGTCCAGAGATTAAACTGACAACCGGCCGGCTTGCGCAGCTGCATGACGTCGCCCACTAAATTGCATTTTGCCACAAATTTTCAGTCGTGTCCTGTGATGTATGTCAGAGGTGGAGCTTTTTGTGGTAAAACCGACTGCAATCTGCATCCTTTATATTGGGTTATTCCACAGCATTTCAACCAGTGGTCGTCACCTGACTCTGTCAGATTTGTCTGATTTTTTGCACATGTGAAGTAAAACATATATGATGAGGATGTGCAAAATTTCAGCTCTTAATTATCAATATCTGACGAGTTATTGCCTGCTGAACAACATAGGGGATTATGGGTACCCGAAGTTTGATGTGACTGCCATTTTTCAGCCATTTAAAATGCTGAATAACTTCTGATTGAATAAAGATAGAAACCTGAAATTTTCAGCATTCACTCGTCTAGTGCTATTCTACAGAAAAATAGAGAAATATTTTCATTTGTTATACTATCACATGCTACAGTAATGGCCAAAGTTGACCAAAAACGCTTGCGAACTTTTTAATGCCATTTTTAGGCAATAGTAGCTCAAAAACTGTTAGTCAGAATCACTTGAAACTTTGCCTGCAATGTCTTGACTATGCAATGAATAGATACATTTAATATGAAGTTTCTACCTTTATTTGTATTTTGCACGAAGCAGGTTAATTTTAGTGGGTGACCTATTGAATGCTGCACATGCACTGACAGTTGTATAACCCATTAGTGCTTAAGTTATGTTATGATTTACCATCAAAGTTGGTGCACCCTAGGTGCAGTAGGCATGAGTGGGTTAAGTGTGAATGATACAATATGATAGTCAAACCGAATTATATTGCAATAAAAACCTGAATAAGGCATTTACGAGCCACCATACAACAAAATAAATATCAAATTTACTGAAACTCCTGAAAAACATGCTGTCATCTACCTCTCGATATTCCAAGTACTTGCGACCGCCAGCTGTCGTTTTTAGAGAAATCTGTGGGGTATAATAAACAGATATGCACAGTCTGACAATGTATTATGCAAGGTTTTTGCTGTACAACCTTGATTGAGATTGCTTTTTAGCCGATCGTACTGCTACACAGTATGATCGGCTATTGGCAGCGGCCTGTTGTCCGTCTGTCTGTCTGTAACGCTGTGCATTGTGGCTCTCAGTCAGGGTTGGTGTACGCGGCTAAAACTTACACCAGCGTGCTCCTAGCATACATGTTCATATTTGTCCCTTTTGACACTTTTGCTGTAGGATGTATCGTTTAGCCACAAAGTGCACCACAAAAAACGAACTGCACACGCTACAAACCTGAGTCCCAATACACAGTTATGGCGTTCTAGCGCTGCGAGTCGGCTCGTCAACAATGACACTGTGCCGTTCGGTGCGACCGCCGAGGCCTGTGCCGACTGCACGTGCAGAGAGGTGTGCGGACTGCGAATTTGCGGACGCAGATCCGCAGTAATTGTTAATTGGATTCGCGGACTGACAGGAAACAGATTTTTTATTCAGAGGTCGAGATGTTGTGCTCACAATGAATAGCGTTAAAATACTGCATGCAGTACGATCGGCTATCACAGCAATAGCTGAACTTCTTGTCATTTATCTGTTGTTAGTTAAGTTTAGTTAAGTTATTTTTGTATATATTGTATTGCTGCTACCATTACTGGTGAATTGAAGATGAATATAATAGTGTCTCTAGCGGCCATGTGTATGTGTAAGCTCACGTGATACGGCCCATCAGTGAGCATATGCAACTATGCGTAATTGGCTAATTGACTGAAATGAGACCTGGTGAGTTAAGAAAATTGTCATTAACCGGAGTGAAAATGATTGACAGTAAAGTTAATGAAGTATATTTGCTACACTACGCAGGCGTTCATGTGATTAACGTGCCAATGTAATATCTGTTTTTCCTAAAACGTGAAAATTTGTGCTAGAATAGTCTGTCCTGTATAGGATGTAACATACTGATGTTTTTCTTTTGGAGTTTTTATTTTTGCCTTTCCTGATACATTTAACAAGTGTGTCGGCGCTGTAGTGTACCTTTCTTTGTAGGTGAATGCATAGAGGTGCACATAATAGCGTCCGATTGTCAGAGCAGTTATTAGAGGTACATTGTAAGCATCTCAGGGCAAACTGCAATTCATTAGTAGGCCTAAGAGGCTAAGAGGAGAACGCAGGATCTGAGTCTGGCGGCTACCAACAGATCCACACATATGAATATCTATCGCGAGAAGCAGCTATTGAGTTAATACCCTGAACACGGCTGGTGACACTGTGAATGAACATCAGATGTAAACAGACTGTTTGTCACTGATAATACATAAACAAAGCTGCCGTGTTTGAAGCTTTATACGTTCAGTAGTGTATTTTTTAATATTAATTTATTTGACGTTGATGTGTATTTTTTTCTAAAATAATTACATCAGGTTTTGCTGATCAGTTTTGAAATTTGCATGCCTAAAATTTCTGCCAGAACTGTCAAGTTCCTGTTGAATTATAGCAGTTTATTTTGCGGTCTGTTTTTTGTCCATAAATATTGTAAGTGCTATTTGTTTAGCCAGTCTGTGCCTCACTTAACGTTGTATATTCGTGTTTTACCTGCTGCTTTTTTGTTGTTTCTGGAATTGAATGAACCTGCAGCTGATGATTAACATTTAACAGATATCTGTTGTGGTCGCTATGTCTATACATTAATCACTGCCTCACACACTTGTATAGACTGGGTAGTGGGTACACCTGTGACCTGTAGTGCTGTGACGTCACGGACTGTACTCGTTGGCCGCATGTGTTGAATCATACGGATTGTTATTGATGGAGCTTGTTTTGTGACTGGTTGGTTACTGGCCGACCACGTACTGATGATACGGTCACGCCGCGGCACTGTGTAGTGTACTGTGCTGCACACGCTGTTGTCGGCGCGTCCACCGGGACGCCGGCCGACGTGGCGTGGACGTCCTTCCACTGATACACGTGGGACATCAGCTGACAACGGCGTCGACGACGACGAAATTGCGTCTGTCCGACTGCACCCGCGTTACGTCGCTATGATCGCCACGCCAGCGACGACGAAATCGTATTGATTCAGTTGAGTGTGGACATCAGCGCCGGCGAATCTTTTAATTTTCTGTCGAGGCTGCGTTGTTGTGACTTGTAACCCCGTCGTGACGGCCTCGCACGACCCGCGTTGATTAATTTGCCAGGCCGTCGAGCGGCCAGCATGGGCTGGACTGGAAGGAACGACGCTGGTGGCCGCGGAGTACGTGTCTGCGTACGTATCTGTCTGTCACTGCAGGGCTGCTTATCGGCATGAACGCCCAGTGACGTCGTGACGGTGACGTTCATAGGACGAGAATGTGACGTTTAAGGAACGTTAACAGCCAGTCCTGTAGAAATTCCATTAGATTGCAAAATAAAATTGTGATGAAATATATAGAGCCGTCCTCAAAAATTTCTCAGTGATAGTAGTGTATCGACACCATAATCGTACAAAGGCCGATCTACCGAAAGAAGTATAAACAGGCTGCTTTATTTTACCGACAGAATTTACTTGAGCAAATTTTGCATTGTTGTCATAGGTCGATATGTGTGTAGAGGAATCCGGAGTAAGTAGTAAGTGTAGCAGAGAGTGTATGGATTTATTGGTCTACGTGGTGGGGCGGTACGTAGTCGCCTCACTGTCTTCATCTGCACGTCGTTGCTTGCCTGCGACTCTGATGACAAACTGTAGTGATCCTAGTTTATTGTCTACTGCACTGCAGTTGATCCGTTAGCCGATGTACTGTAGGCACTCGCCGCTCACGTGCGTCTCATACCGAATCGTTCGTACCTTATCATCATCATCTTCGTAGCAGCACAGCACAGTACACATAAACATAGAACGAATGTAGAGGGAGAAGCAAGTGAATATGAGATAATGACAACCTAAAGTAAATGTAGGTAAAATACGTGGTCGGTTAGATACGCAATGACAGTTATAGTGGCAGTAGATGGCCGTTTTGTACCGCAGTAAAAAGTAGTGTGTTGGCAGTGTTGCAGAAACAGGGAATGACGCGTATGCTACCCCGACCATTTACACATGGTCTATGGATTGTAGCGATGACGGCAGAGAACGCGCGTTTTTAGCTGATGGGCACTGCCGCGCATGTGTATCGTGGGCTATGCTATAGTCATGATAATGTCGTCTGTCTGTTGCACTCTGTCCGTCCGTCTGTAACGCTGTGCATTGTGGCTCTCGGGCTCGGTGTACAGGGCTAAAAGTTGTACCAGTGTGTTCCTAACTTTAAAAAGACTGTATTGTGTCCGAGGGACCTGCTTTAATGTGGAACTGCATACTGGTTCATGTATTAATTTGAGTTGAGTTTTCATGTCACAGTCACATGCAAACGCTTGAGCCTTTTTTGCTTGTATTATATTCATCTTTATTCGTGAAATCAAATCGACAGGCTACAGCAGAAAAAGAAAACACATACATACAAATATGCGAAATAGCAATCAAAAAAATCCTACATTCATTTATAATTACAAACTGAAGCGAGTGCAGTTTTTATGGTATTTTGTGTATGGATATACCATCCGTTGAGGCCATGTCATAAAACATACCGGTACGCATATTCAATTTCATATACATGTACAATTGTACATATACAATACATGTGTATAAGACGTCATGTGCGTGTCTAAATTCGCCTGCAGTGTTGTGCAGCCTGTGATTCCGATTTGCGTTAGAACAATGAAGAGTGGCGCAGACCACCAAGGGTGCCCAGTGGTCCATGTCCTTCTTTGCTTTACCAAATGTAACAGTCCACCCATCAAGGACCGGCGTACCATTAATCGTTTTTACCGCGCGATGCTAGCGCAGAGCGCGGTAATGCGACAGTAAGTCGTCCGTCTGTCTGTCCGTCCGTCCGTCCGTCTGTCTGTGACGTTTATGTATCAGCAACACATAGGTTGGAATTCTTGGAAAATAATTTCACGGCCGAATAGCTTAAGGCCTCTGCTCTGGCTGAAGCCCAACATGGGCGATCTGGTGCAACGGGAAC
>Ga0056131_1000297_pt1 | contig 11492 bp, 9 predicted proteins | sample WorMetLIZISLAND1_2_FD_67480 | JGI IMG/M metagenome (GOLD analysis project Ga0056131, IMG submission 67480) | Marine gutless worms symbiont microbial communities from Max Planck institute for Marine Microbiology, Germany - Olavius clavatus LIZARD... ...
GGTACCAATCGAAAGCGCGTATACGACTTCCTATTAGTCGGTCATTGTGACTATGGTCCTATCTTGCACCGTTTCTGAGATACGGTGACTTATTGGCTAAAAATTGCCCGTTTTTGCTACCCCTCTCTCATTCGGCGCCCTCGCTCCCTATGTTCCCCTTGGAATTTTGCGGTGAAGTCAAGTGTGCTGGAAACTAGAGTCATGGGGCTATCCTCCAGTGAAGACCGCATGATCGTAGCTGGAGTCGTTTTGGCATGATACCGGACTGTGACAGGCAGACGGTCGGACAGACAGAATCTATCATAGCTAAGACAGCGCTCTGCATAGCAAGCTATGCTGACGCGCTGTCAAACACTGGCAAAAATATGCACAAAAATCAGTCAAGTTTGAATTACAACCTGAAATTTTAAAACATGCTGCCAATATTTGCACAAATCACAGTGTTACATTATTCAACATATGTGTCCATGAAACGAAACTGCACTTATAAACTGCTCTCAAACAACTGTGGTAGAATTTCTACATTTCTGAAGAGTTCTGCACACTAGGATCAATGTAAAATGGGTTTACTAGATCACATTTGTTAACAAAAGTCTGATGGCATGTGACATTATGTGTCCGTGATGAAAGGTGAAAAGATGTGCGATTCAGTTTCTCATGGCACTGCATTCTGTTCATCATTCTCTCTCTAACAAACTGTACAGAAACTCATGTACAATTCAGGCTTGGATTACAGACTCAATAGCTCAAGGCCACTCTGACCTTCAATACCAATACTCAAAAGATTCACTTTCATGGTTGTCAGGATCTATTAACTATTAATCAACACTTCCTATGCGCAGTGCTTAATCTTACTCTACTTTTGTGTGGTTAAGTAACCTGACTCAAAACAACAAGGCTCATCCTTAGGACCTTAGTGGACGTAGGCTGAATATCTCTGCATCCACATATCAATGCAACACATGATAAATGAAATTCATGCAAATTACTTCAACATTTAATTCAGTTTATTTTAATTTGATAAAAGACTACATAGCTTGAATGTAATAAGCCTGTTGAACAAGAACAAGATCAGACTTGGAGCTTCACAACATTCACAATCAACACCTAGGTGGCTTGGGGGTGCAAAGGACAGGGCGTCGGACTTGTGATCAACAGATTGTGATTTCGACTCCCGGCCATGCACTGCCAGGTCAGTACTTGGATGGGTGACCGTCTGTGGAAGGGTAAACTACCCAGGTATGTAACCGGTCACCTAGGTCAACTTAGCCTTCTATCCCTCCGGGGTAGGTAAATCGAATACTGGCCTCCGGCTGGAGTCAAGGTGGGGTGTGTGCACTTGTGTCGGGTGGCAGGTAAGAGTGTGTGACCCCATATGGCAAGTGACACCCCGCAGCTGTGAGATGGGTTCCATTAACAGCTCTACATGACCTTTAACCTTTAACCTAAACTTTGAAAACAGGTCTGGAGATGTTTGGAGGCCAAGCCTCAAGTCTCCAAGTCTCTGTATATGAAGCAACCACTAGTTCTTGCACATCATATAAACATGGGATTTGATGCAACATCAGTCCGTGACAACGATGACGATTCATTAGCCGAGTCGTTCCGAATGAGTTCACCAAAACTGCACAGTAATTACCCAGTAATTTCATCACATATACAGTCTAATAAGTCACAACCATATAATATATAACAAAATCTGTTATCTTTTAATAGCATGTATGAATGTACTATGGATCAGGAACTGCACACATGCCTCAGCAGTGAGCAGTGGGTGGATGTCATGGCTGCCATCTTGAAAGTATGATGTCATATAATAAATTTGACTCTGTCAATCGATACATATTTATTTGATGAACAATCCTGCAAAATCTCATCCCGATCCGCTTTGAAACGATGCAGCCTTAGGCTTTTTTTTAACAGCATCACCCCCATAAGGAGAACAAGTTGAGTAGCAATACGGGATCAGTTCCTGATCCAAAAATTCTGTTACTGAACTATAGAAATGACTTTACTGTACTACACTGTGTTCCAGAAAAAAAACACAATCACGTTTTTTCTATATCTACCTGGAAAATGTTTAGATTTAAACAAAATTTTCACGGAATATTTATTTTTATGATGAATTAGGTATTCCATCAAGTATTCATTGCTCCGTTGACATAATTCTGGCATCATATTTACATGACAAAAGCCTGCGATACAATTGATCTGCTGGCAAAGGAAACTCCGGACTTCATTTCGCCGACTTCATGACCCCTAACCTTCCGGACCTTAACCTGGTGGGCTACAAAATATGGAGTATGGTGCAAGAGACAGTGTACAGACAAAACGTTCAAGATGTCAACTCGATGAGTTGCGAGAGCGCATTGTTGAATCGTGGAATCACTCCACCAGTCTGTCATTGATTCTGCCATCAAACAGTGGCGCACACGACTTCAGGCTTGTGTTCGAGAAAACAGCGGACACTTTGAGCACAAATTATAACATTTGCAACTAATAACGATTGAGCAACCTTTGTGTTGACATTAGTTAAATATCTGTGCATGACTTGTTGAAAAACACAGTGTTTCAGGAAATTTTTGAAAGCCAATATTTCAGAGGGTAGTGTAGCAACGTGTTTTAAGTGTGGTGGGATCTTTAATGGATACTTTATTGCAAATTTACTGCTGATTCTAGCGATGCAGAAATTTTAAAAATCGGTACATAATTAGCAGAGAATGGAGATGTGGATGTGTGGGTGTTTTTTGGGGAACACAGTGTATTTCACAATCATAATCAAAACGTCATTAAATGAAAAGAACAAATACAAACTTACAATCCCCAAACAGATGTCCGCTTTTTAGTCGGCTTACTTGAAACCTGCTCCTTGGCTGCTGCACGAGCCATGTCAGCACGACGCACGGCATCCTGCAGCTCAATCAGACGTTCCTTATACTGGTTGCGTTCAATCAGCACTCGCATCAAGTCGACACGTGTGAAGTGAGACTGCACACAACGTATGATAGCAACAGTCACAACTGAGTTAAATTAAAGACCGCTTAACAGCCAGTCAGAACTCAGAAATGATGACCCCAAAAGACCAGAAGTACATGTGGATGAGATGTGGATTTGGAGGAAGATGGAGAACATCAGCTGGTCAGATCACATAACAAATGAGTAAGTACTCATGACGGTTGGTGAACAATGATCACTCAAGAAAGACAGAGGAACTGGATTGAACATATACTAGGTAGGGCAATCACAAAACAAAGGTTACGTGGAGGGCATAATCATACTTCTGTGCCTCATAAATTTCTTGTTCTAACAGTGAAACAAAGGTTAAACTCAGCGTACATTTACCGAAGTTGTCGCAAAATTAAAACCGGGGTATAGCTCTTGCAGAACAAAGCTTATACCTCGCTGTCAACTTTAGAGTTTCTTGACTTCTTCATCTCTTCTTCCAAAGCTACAACCTTCACCGATTGTTCGTCAATTGTTTTCAGTAACTGACTGTTTTCTTCCTTCAGCAAATCAATCTCTCTACAGCAACACAGTCTGTTATTAGCTTCAAAATTAAATACATAAAATTTGACAAATGTATCAGATACGACAAATAAGAATGTATGCCATTCTGTACTGCCTCTGCATCTTCAAACACTAAGGTACTCTACAAATCATAATACTATTATTGCATACTTTCATTTTTGATGCAACTGCCCAACTTAACAGGAGTTACTCCAGGTTAGCCTGGGTCCCCAAAAAAACCTTTGAGGATTGCTGCAGCATGTTTATAACAGGCCAGATGTCCTTCCTATCACCCAACCAACAGCATCAAAGCACTAAAAATACTGCTATTTTATCAGTATTACTATTATACACCATCTCTGGAAAAAAAAGAGTCCACAGTTTTCTCTGCATAACTTTAAACAAATGTAGACACTGTTTCGTAATTTTTGGCATGAACCTTCCTGCGGACTCAGTTTAGTAAGAAAATAGAAAATTTATTACTAGATCTAATATTATCAAATACTGATCTGATACATAGTGATGACGTAATCGTGACGTCATTAAAAACGACATTATCACATAATGACTCCGGAAAAAGACACAACAATATTCTGTCTAAGAACCGTAGAACAATAAAACACATTGTCGTAAAACTCACCCACTCAGCTCATCCACTTTAGCAATTAGATCATCTTTCACAATGTTCAATGCATTTCTACAACACACAAACACTAATACAAATACAAGAGCACGTATCACAAATACAAGAACAGATATATAAAAACTCAATTATTACCAGTCTTTTCTTTACCAGTCAATACACACCTGCAAATAGTAGTACAGCAAATTGTAACAGTAACGTCTTCTAGTGATAACACTGAAAAGCAGGAAATTCAAGTAAAGTAAACTAGTAAAGAGTTACTTTGTTGCAAGGAGTTCGTCGTTTTCTATAATCAAGTTTTCAACAGCACTGCTCACTCCTATCACACACAAGCATTGACTCAGTGTTCAAACATCACAGCAGCAACAAAACACTGAAGCAGTACACAATTACACACGAATCACTTTTGCAAGGAAATATGAACCACAAAGTAACAAGCAGATATATCAGTATGCCAACTGCATTGTACAACCTGCCATTTACTCCTCAGCACCTACCCACTGATGGACGGCTAGGCTAAGTTGGCCTAGATGAGAGCTGAGTATCAAGATGTTGTGCAAATGCATAAAGGATCGCCTATCAGTGTCTACAAACCCAGCTCAATACAGAGTACCTGCTGATATGACTAATGCCTATTCCTGCTATGATCAATACATAAGTAAGTAAATACTGTAAACCATGTTATTTTTGCATGCATGAAATTTTTGCAAATTTCACAAGTAGTGTAAAAATCACAAAATTAAATATCCACAGAAATTGAAAGTTCAACCATCAAAGCCTGGTAGAATATTGGGAAAATGCAAAAATGTAAAATTAAAATGCCATGAAATTTCTACATTCCGAACTTGCAAAAATGCAGCGAAAATAACAAGTTCACAGTATTGTCTTCTATATCAGCTGTAAGCATACATTACAGTTTACAGTGTAAACCATGTTATTTTTGCATGCATGAAATTTTTGCAAATTTCACAAGTAGCGTAAAAATCACAAAATTAAATACTGCTACTGAATCACATGCTAACCAGTGACCCACTCAACAATGACTCTGGCCACAAGACTAATAGACAGATATCACAAGCAATGGTTTGTACAGACCAGTGACAATCAGCTCGGCTCCACTGTCTATCTCTCTCAACACTGCAGCACTCTGACCTGCCAGCTCATCATAGACGGACACATTCAGTCTCTCAACACTGTCGTCACTGCTCAGCCAACACATTACACCAGCACACTCAATACAGTATACATTCACTTATCAGTATATACAGTATACACAACAAACATGTACGAATGTACATTACACCACATTCAACAAAATGTTCATTCAATTATCACTTGTGCAGAGACAATCAATGCAATTCGATTTTCTCTGGTTAGCCAATATACTGCCACATAGTGATCAGCTATTGGCATCATCATGTCGTCCCTCTGTCTGTAACGCTGTGCATTGTGGCTCTCAGGATCAGTGTACACTATACATTCACTTATCAGTATATACACAACAAGTACGAATGTACATTACACCAGCACACTTAATTAATAAAATGGCTCAATGGCCACGGAAAGGGGGATGAGCACCCCACCTATGCTCTATATTGGGGCATAGTCCACTTTACCTTTTTTACTCAATAAAATGTTATATATGCAACAAATACACACACAGAGGACGAAGCAAAGAAAAGACATGAAAAGCATAATTCATTGGCCGACAAATAAATGGCAAACTAAAGACATCACATTACTGACAAAAAATGTTAAAAGTGTTAAACGTAATAACGATTATTGTCCAAAATGATGAGTCACTGCGCAGGCACTGTACAAATGAGAGAAGTCAGAAAGTGGGATGAGAAAGTGAGAAGAGACGTGATTTAAGACGACAGCAGAAGATAGACAGAGAGGGGGCAGCAGTGACTTGTGAATAATGTTCCACAGATGAACTGCTGCAACAGGAAAAGTGGAGACATTATATGTGCTATCAACGACAGAAAAATAAATCGGCAATAAGCGCCAATTTATACAGCATGCAGAATTAGATTATCACTGTGAAGTTTTCCTTCTTTAGTCGATCATATAAGACAATTGTAAAATAATATAAAATTACTGCAACAGTTTCATACACTTATGCCAATTGCATGAGAAAATAATTAAACAATTATTCAATGTTAACATGAAAATGACATATCAGTCAGAAATGTAAGCTTGGCCTGTGCTCCATATATATGAAAATATTTGGCCACAAAGTAATTATTAAACAGCAACACAAAATAAGATGTTAAAGTAAAGACAGAAGTCACTCAAAACAGCTGGCATAAAGAAGACTTTTGCTCAGACAATGATAGGACCAGTGTTTGTCTACAAAAATTACATCAGTGACTAAGAACTGAAACTGTTAAAAAAACATACCTTTGATCCTCATTTGCCATCCTGTCATCCTCCTGAGAGTGATTTATACAGACATCATCAAATTCTTCTGAATGGATCGCAGCCAAGTCACCTAAATAACAAAAAAATGCGTCATTATATTTACTTTAACATGCTGCAATAGCAATGGCAGTATGAACAAGTAGAGAAACAGCTTATTATATGGCACTGTCTGGAATAGCCGCACAGCATGATGATGATGGAGATTCCAAATGTGGAAATTCTGGCAGTTCACTTGTTCACAGTATGTTTAATGTATTCTTCAGATTGCACCAACGTGCATGTTTCAATAGGTGAAAAGTATGGCGGGATAGGGTCGATGTAAGGGGATGCAAGTTGTAAAATCATGTCCTAAGGGGGTACTTCCTATTCACTTGTTCACATACTTTAGTGGTAGGATGTATCGTTTAGCCACAATACACTTTGTCACAGAGATGGACAGACAACAGTATCATGACAATAGGCATAAATAATACTGTGTGTAGCAGTATGAGCGGCAAAACAGCTAAAAGTCAGAACTAAAGAAGAGCAGCTTACTAGTGAAAGATGTACTGATGCAGTCATGATACACAGTTTCATCTAGACCCAAGACAGCTTCATCAGCATGGATGTGCTGACAGTCTGTTCTTACATCAACATGAGTGCCAACATCAGTAGGGGCAACTGATGGCAGCTCGAGTGGACAAGCTACAGGCTGTGGTGGATCTACTTCCAATGTTCTTGCTTCAGACGTGACATCATCACTGCTGTCACCTACTCGTTGTTGAGGTTGTGATGTGACGCTGTCACTTTTTATGCCGACATCACTGCTGACATCTAATGGCTGATGAGGTAGTGTTGTTGTTATAACAGAATGTGATATACAAGTTGCATCTGACATACAAACACACTTTGGTAGTATCCACTTTCATATTTACTGTTTTAGCTCAAGATCGTCTACAAACTATGGCTGTTTTATAGCCATGGGCAAATTTATAAAGATTTCTCGGAATTTTCCAAAGAATTTCCTAAGTTCTTCCAAAGTCAGTAACCTGGAACTTAAGATTTCTCAAGTTTTACTTAGGAATTTTGTAAGTTAATTTTAGAATGCTAACTTATGACTTCCTATGTTGACAACCAATCACAAAGCGGTATATAAATAGAAACAAAACCAAGCATTATCATTTGCCGCCATCATTTCTGTACTTGCTTGAGTGCACCGCTGTTTTACTTGTCACTGTTGTCAAAGGCTGCTACGTAAACACCAATGGATCGAGCTATTTTGCTTAAATTTGCCAAAAACTGAAATTTATACTTACTATGACACCCCTTAGAAATTATACAGAAATGAGAAATCAAAACAGTGAATGCATACACATTCTGCATTTTCCAAAGCCACCTAATATGCTTTCCTAAGTTTTCCCAAAGTTATGCATAGGTTTTTCCTGTTTTTCAAAAGTTTTACTTACGATTATTTGTAAATTGCATTGTTTTCATAAGTTTTTTGTAAGTCTGAGTTTTTACTAAGTTTCACAAGCGACGTTTTGTAAATTAGCCTTCATGACACTGAACCAACAGCATGCAATCATTGAAGACAAAACAACTAATAGCAACCGCTGTGACTGCTTAGAATCTATTGTTTAACTTCAGCTAAGATTAAACTAACATTCTCAAACTGAAAATTAACTCAACAAATCATAAAGCAAAAAACACACACCAACACTATTTTAACAGCCGTTTACCAAATAAAACTGGTTAGCTAATTGCCCCCGTGACTTGTCTAACCAGTACTCTCACTATATGCCAAATTAGACACCATCCCTCCAAGTCTTCTCCAAAGATACCCCTCTGTTAAGTTCAATGTCCTCAGAGAAAGCAAAGCTATATACAGATGCTTTAGATATAAATATGTATAGCGTATACTAAGAAAAGTTGACCATCATACCATCAACAGCGTCATCATGTAACACAAAAGCATCTTCATCTTTTAATAAACTAATGTCTGTGGTATCTGCTGGCACTGTTTCTTCCTAAAACACAGCCAATGTAATTACTTAAAGACAGTACAAATTGGTAAATAAACTATCATTATATGCGAAATACAACGACAGCACCACACCAGCATAAGCTCAAACAAAGCTGAGATGTTACAGATAAACCAACTTATGATCTGCATTCCGTACTATTTTAAAAACGTTCTTATGCATCAATAGCGACTAAAAGTCAGCTAAATGCCACACTATAATAGCACGTAGTAATTGTCATAGTCATCTGCATTAACCATGTCTCTACTTTGCATGTTCTGAGATAACACTGGTTGTTTAGCTTAGTGACTGCCAATCACCTTGAACATTCCTTCAATTCTGATGTAGTCAAGATGAGAACCTACACATGAAGTCCTATTCATAGGAAAGTGTGACACACACACAAATAATTCATGGCAGCACATACGGTACTCAGTAAAATGTGGCATAGTCTATCACAACCACAGTAATACGTTGATACATATGAAACAAAAGCTCATATGTAAAAGGTTTAAGGACTGTAATGAGGCAAAGACCCTTAGAATATTACAAAAATAAATTTACATGACATATACACCAACAAAATTCATGCAAAGAGAGTTACCGAACAAGAAGTGGTTGATAAACTTTGCTTGCTGTCATTATGAGAAGTACAGTCTGACTGTGAGACACTGGAGTTTGCAGATGCTGGTGCACTGGTCATTGCTGCTGCCCTGAATAATTATACTTCATGATATATGCAATTAACCAGTGTTTGTGGGTAAAACCTCCTGACAGTTTTACCCAGTTTTACCCTGGGTAATTGGGTAAAACCTGGGTAAAAGGTAAAACTGGGTAAAACCTAAGATGACCCTGAAAAGTGAAATATTAGCAATTAAACATAATTAAGAGCCACTTGATTCATTTGATATTGCCATAATAATGAGTTACAACACATAAACAATATGCAGTCATGTATTTAATATTGACATTTAACTAATACTGTTATTGTAAAATACTGTTACAAAATGCAATTCAAACACCCGACATTAACAACAACAATCACTGGCCCTGAGTGACACAAACAGCACAAATGCACTAATTAATGCACTGACTGCCTAGAAGGCAAATCTGTACACTTTGAAAATAGATTAAGTGACCTACGATTGCACAGAAGTTGTTTTAAATGAAAAGAAATTAGTAGTTATTCCACATTTATGGACTCGTTATATGTATTGCATACATTTATAGATTCTGATAGCCTACTGAATCTACAGATATGGTCCATGGCCGAGTAATGCAATTTAAAAAATATCATTTGACTTTATAAACTGCATTAAATTGTATTTACAATCATAATAAATTAAAATTTCAGCACATATAGGTTTTACCCAGTTTTACTGTTGGGTAAAACTGACCCTTTTACCCAGTTTTACCCGGTTTTACCCAACCGGTTTTACCCAGTGGGTAAAACATACCGTGCCAACACTGCAATTAACCCTTCACATATCGAGTCGACTATTCTACAAAAAAAATGCAGCACAAGCTTACAATTATATGCTATTGCCTTATGACTTTGCACTATGACTACGCAATTTACACTCCTTACTATCGAACAGTCAATAAATTAATTTAAATGTAATAACTACACGGCTCTGTTGTATTATGTCAATACATATGGGATAAAAATTACTAATCTTCATACATAAATAATATTTCATGAATGAGGTTGACCTATGTAAATTTTGATAAATGTTTGCTATAATAAAACTAGTTTGCTAGAGGAAGCATGTGGAGAACAAGTTAATGATATGTTAAGACTATTGGGAGAGATCAGGAGTGTGACAAACAGACAGATGAACACAGAATGGCAATAGCAGGTACCGTGCTTTGAATACCTTTAATACAGTAGCACAGCACAGTAAAAATTAGCTGCATCATGTCTGAAGTAAACCTACCAATGTATATTTTCAGCGGTCAGTGGCTTAGTTCGTTCCACATAGTCAACATGTGTCTTGAACAGCTGAATCCACAGCAAACATTCAATAATTATCAATTATTAATTCACAATTACAACAAGCTGCTCCAACAGTGAAATAATGCACTTGTACTCAATAAAACAATTACAGTCAATGACAGTTATTTATTTATTAGTATTAAAATCGTATACAAGGTATACACATAAAAAAGAAACATGCAAAAAAGTGAAATAAACAGCCTCCCTGTTCAACTTTAATTCAAAACTTCTGTAAAAGCGTTTGGTTAATTCTTGTTTACTTCACATCATGTTGTCCTTGGAACTAATCTTTCACCGAGCTTACAGACGGATCCAACCTGTGTATTCTAAACTGCCTGCATAAATTTGTGGCACTTTAAGTCCTATTCATCTTATTTTACAAAAATCTGGACTTAAGACTAAAAATGATGTCCTTGTCATTCTGTCCAGCATATATACATTTCAAAATGTGTGATTATGTAAGTGGTTACAAAACTTTACAGCATAATGACATTTTAATAACTATAATGCATCTCAAAACCGTCTCATGTCATGCACTGTAATTTTAACATGCCTGCACCAAGATGCATTAAGTTTGGCAAGTAAAAAAGAAGAAACTCACAGCTGTAAAATGCACAGTCATCCTGAAGTTGTTTCCTTTCGATATCCAAGCGGTTCTTTTCAGAACAACCCAAAGCTTACACAAGAAAGTGAAGAAAATGCAATGCTTTCACAAACATGTTAGATTGCTAGCAAAATCAAATAATTAAGACAAGAAAGCCCAGCTAACGCAAAGGGAAGCGCGCGACAGCCTTGGTATATGGTACGCAAGTCACCAAATCGGCCCCCATTTAGGATTGCGCAGCAGTATCAACGTAATCTATACATCATTGAAAAGTACTTTCAGTGCGCTACAATTCCCTCGCTGACACTGTGGGTCTAT
>Ga0056131_1000298_pt1 | contig 11490 bp, 7 predicted proteins | sample WorMetLIZISLAND1_2_FD_67480 | JGI IMG/M metagenome (GOLD analysis project Ga0056131, IMG submission 67480) | Marine gutless worms symbiont microbial communities from Max Planck institute for Marine Microbiology, Germany - Olavius clavatus LIZARD... ...
GTATATATATATAATGTAATATAACGTAACATTTATTCATTTAACTCTACCATTATGACACAGTTTTTAATACCCTGCACTTCGCTGCGAATAAAGGTTACTATTATTTTTAAACCCTTGGAAAATACGAAAGGTGTGACAAAAGATTAGCTATGAAAATTGGAGTGACCATCAGCCCAGGTAGTGAACTGAAACAAAATTGTCGTGCAAAAAAACGAATTAAAGTGGAGCAACAAAACTGAACAAGCTGTCATCTTGCGACTGATGTCATTAAGAAACTGTCACGCCGACTTGTGCATTGGTCCCAGTGATCCTATCACAAATGGTTGGAAAAGGAACACGGTTCCACGATTGGCATAGGTTAGTTATTCTTATCATAATTCATAACATAATATGTTATAACAGGAATAATATTTCATCGTATACTGCTGCCATCTGGCGTATTCAATACGGTAAGTGTATGTATAAAAATACTTTTTGCCACTAAAGAACATGGTTTCACACCAAATTATGAATCACGTGCGAACCTACAAATAATCTGCAAGAAAGATTACGGCCAATACAATTTCTGGCCCATAATTTTAACAAACAGTGAAATTTGCATTTTAAAACATTTTTCTGGGGTTATAAAAACTGATGGAAAATGCCTTAGTTTCAGATTGCTAATCTGTACTGTATCGGGTTCGGTTTCATTTAACTTGCACAGCAAACAAAAAATCAATACTCTGGCAACAATGACTTTTCTATCTACAACATCTGTACATTTGCATCAACTTATTGCAATATTATACAGTTACACACTTCTTCAAATTTTAATTGCCTGTAGTGACTTGAACTATTTCCTTCTCTGTGCAGTATTATTTTGCTTGTGCATTATTTGTACTATCTGTACACACCACACACACACAGCATAGAAGAAACCTGTCATGTTCTTGTAAACATACCGTAAGATCCTGCAATACGAAGTCCTGCAAATGGATTGAATGGCTGCAGCAACAATGCAAGTACTTTAACCCACAGCGGCATTGGTAGCTGTCTGTCTCTAATGGTGTTAGTGTCACTAGCCTCTGACTTTTGCTCTGAAAAGCCCCAAGGACTGACTAGAACTAAATGGCGTACACGACTTGGATAACGGAGAGCATATGATGTGGCTATAAATCCACCAAAGCAGTGACCAACAAGGATGAAATTGTCCAGATGAACCGACTGTCTCCAGGCTTCTAACGATTCAACAAACTCAATTTCTGCAACAGCAGGATCACTGCTAAAGACAACACGTGAACTACGGCCAAATCCCAACATGTCGACAGCATACACAGTTCGCTGTGTGGCCACACTTTTCATATTCTGCACCCATAACGCTGCACCAGTTCCAACGCCATGTAAAAACACCAACGGAGTTGTGGCACAGCTAGGGCTTCCTGCAGCCTTTACTGACAATGTTGAGATAAAATGGTTATTGCCTATGTAGACGAATTCTTGGTGTATTACGTCAGAGATGCCTACAATACACAAAGCAATGCAGTCATATAACTATGACAGCTACTTGAATACATTTTAAGTTTAACTTGATTAACTTCAGATATTCCATGATATCATGTTGTTACATAATCTAACTAGAAAGCACTTGTTAGAGTGCATATCTCTACCAAGTGATTTTTTTTACAAAATACCAATTTAAGCGTATTTTTGTGAGTTTGTTAGTTAATAATAAAACATGACCTTAGCCACGCCCCCTTTTCGAGAACTTTTTTCAGCGCTTATTTTGAGACTTTTCGTGGGAGCACGCATGCCAAATCTGAAGTTCGTATCTTTAGCCATTTTGCAACTATTCCCATTTAACACCCAAAAATTTACGAGGTCACATGACCCTGGCCACGCCCCTTTTTCGAGAATTTTTTCAGGGGCCATGTCAGGACGTCCGCGACAGAACGCACGCCAAATTTGAAGTCCATAACTTTAGCTCTTACGGAGCTATTGGCATTTAACTCACAACCCCTTTTACCCTCTTTTGACATTCAGGGGTTGGCAGCCATCAAGAGACGTCGTTTGAACTATGAACAGCTATAATCAGTCCACACATGACGTCAGAGAAGTGTTTCAACTATGAGGCAAATGAATTGATTGCGACCAAACTTGCACAAGATGGTCTCCAGGACAGCCTGAATCCAGGGTGTGCTCAAGGTCAAGGTCAAAGGTCACGTGATACAGGCACTTTTCTTATGGCAGTGGCACGAAATTGGCTCGCCGGCAAATGGCTCGATTGCGACTAAACTTGCACACGATGATCTCCAGGTGCGTGCGCATCCAGGGTGTGCTCAAGGTCAAGGTCATGGGCACGTGACTTATATGATTGCACAAAAATTGCTTCTTCTTCCATGCTAATGGCTGCATCCTGACCAAACTCTGTCTTTTCGTCACCTTCCCTTCCCTTTGTCCGTTCCGTTTTCTTCCGCTTCCCAGTCCCCAAATGGCTGTGAGTTCGCTCTGTGAGTTCCACAACAGCTCACAATTCACACCAGCCTACCGGTAGTGAAATAGTTTGTCAACCGTTTGTCAAACTGTTTGCTATACATTATGGTCTCACATTCTGTCACTTCATGTGCACACTTTACGATACATCATTAGGGCCTACACTCTCCTTCCAGACTTACACTATCAGGCATCTAGATCTAATGCCTAAATCTTGGAATGAGCTACTCTGTCACTGATGGTCTGGTTGTTTACTCCACTCAGTGACAGTGAAAAAATGACCGATTCTCTCGTAGTGACATCTAGCAAATTATATTAAAGCTTAACACAACTGCATTTATTTCATATTCACATTTTAGAATTAGAAAATTTCATGCAAATAGTTGTTGGCTGATTAAAATGCACTGGGAAATTCCAGTGACAGCAAGGTTATTATTCTTCATTATGTTCCTGTGTATACCTGTAACCACAGAAGACATGCATTAGTAACAATTTTCGTAGAGTTCTGCTGGATTCAAATCCCAGTCAGTCCTGTCTGTAAAGAATTTCACAAAATTCACAGTGTTCTAATACACCAGACTTCCCACACAATGCTTAAACATTTCAAGTTTTTAACAGCAAACTCACTTGATAAAATTCTTTCTTCATACTGCATCAAGTTTGTAGCAGATGTAGATCCCATCAGCCCAAATATATGCAGCACTAACTCTTTCAGCTAGATTGCCAACATACAATACATTGTTTGAGTGGTGCAACTGACATACAATTATGCAAACTGCAAATACTAATAATAACGTACATATGCACAGCTGCTGACTCAATTTACAAGCTCTTTGTCTGAAAGCACTGGTAAGATATCCATCATTATGGAAATAAATAATGCAAAAGAGATCCTGTCCTGTATTCCTAACTTAATGTAATAATAATAATAATAATAATAATCTTATTTGTATAGCGCCAGTATGTGCTAAAAAGACTTCAGTGGCACTTAAAATGAAGAAAAATGCGTGTTGCTTATAAGTATGCATTGTTGTGCAAATGCAAGTATAAATGCCATTTATCTGTGTGAATAATGCATCAGGTAATGAAACAGCAAACAGGTAATTAAATTCCACACATCAATAACCCGAATGGGAAAAAAAATTTCCTGATGTCATGTGTAAAACACGGCTACGGCTTATGTAAAGGGGATGTCTGGATTATGAGCCAATAAGCAATGATCCAGCAATGTGCCAGCAAGTTGACCCTCCAACGGTACAGAGAGAGTCTTCAACTATATGAAGTTGGATCATCACATCGAAGAAAAAGAAGTTCCAGTGATCCTCTATATCTAAATGATGTGCACAGAGTTAGGGTCAGTGTAACCATGGGTTAACGATGCGGATCGAGGCGATCTCATCAACGGAGATTTTCAAAGTCATAAATAAACCACAACAACTTCATATAAATTACACTACAAAAAGCTAATTACAAATACTGTACGAATCTGGAGCAATTTTTCACGAATACGTCAGCTATACCACTAAATTCGACGTTTAATTGACCTTGGGCAACTGTTTACATGTCTTTGGTACTGTTTCACATATCCCATAGTGCACCGATGAACAAGGCAATAAATAAGTAAACGGCAGAGCGGGCAGACAAACTAAATTTGTCCACATTAAAAAGTTATAAATATTGCAGTTCTTGTAAACAATTAATTGCAACTACATCGTCTGCATCACACACACAACAACAAGTAAGTTAATGCCAATAACTGGTACCAGGGTAATAATATCGGTAACTTGTTGTGAACGCATTATTTACTTACTCATTGTATCGTAGAAGTCACGAGCAGAATGTTATTAGATTTCTGTTGCTCGGTGACGTTTACACTGCGGTGAATAAATGTCACTTCTCTCATGTTTCGCTTGAATCTTCAGCTAATGTTACGATGCTTTTGTGCTTTAACAGGGTCACGAGAAATGCCGGTGATATTGGATTACGCACTATCACGCACGAAATATTTTCTCCGTGAAACAGATCTAGCTGCTGTTCAGCGGTGAACCCCGATATAGCATAATGATAAGGGGTTTACCGCCCGATGTTCTGGCTAGGTCAGCGTGACGGGATCATGGGATGAGATCATCGGCTCATTGCGTCATCCTACATAGCCTAATGATAAGCCGAGTTCACAGATAGATCAGAGCCGTATCTAGTATGGCTACACCCTACATAACTAACTTATATGGCTGACCACGTAACAATGACTGAGATCAAGAAAGTAGTATGATAAATTCCTTCAATCCAATATTCGCCACAAAACAACACCGTGATAGTATACAAGCCAAAATCAACCTATTACAGAGTGGATTTGTGAATTTTATGCACAAAAAAGTCTCTAACACAATTCACAAATCATTATGATAAAATTTATGTCACAAAAACAAAACAAAAACATACATAGAATATTTATTACCGCATCAATGATATGTCGAAAATGAGACTTATTATCACTCATATTGGTTGCGTTCTTTTTGCCGCGCGATGCTACGCAGAGCGCGGTTATGAGGTTGCATGTCGTCCGTCTGTCTGTCCGTCCGTCTGTCCGTCCCTGACGTTTAGGTATCGTGATCACATAGGTTGGAATTTTTCGAAAATAATTTCACGGCCAATTAGCTTAATTAAGGCCCATGCGCTCACTGACCCCAACATGGGCAATCTGGTGCAACGGAAACACCCCAAAAATACGGTAGAGTAGAGGTGGGGCCAGGAGAACATAAAGCTGTCATATCTCCGAAATGGTGCAAGATAGGACCGAGGTTACTTAGCACCGACAAATAGGAAGTCGCATACGTGCTTTCAATTGGCACCAAAATCAATGACCTCAGATGACCTTGAAGGCCAAAACGTCACTCTTGCGTAAATAAACAAAATTTCCGGAGCTTAAATTCGTTCACAATCAAATACGCGCAATAGTGGCCGTAAGCGTGAACAAAATTAGCGTGGAATAGCATATAGGGCGCATCGCGCGGTCACCTTTGCGATAGCACGGCATCTTGTTCAAAATCTGACAAATCTAGATCGATCAGTCTGTCTTTCTGTCTGTCTATGACGCTGGGGTTACACAGTATACATGATCGGCTATTGGCGTCTTAACCTACTGATGTCTCTCTGTCCGTCCATGACGCTGTGCGTTGTGCGCTCAGGATCAGTGTAAGGGTTGAAAGATGCACCATAGTTCCTAGGATGGCACTTCCTATTCACTTCTTCACGGTTTGCTGCAGGATATATCGTGCCACAAATCAGAGCGAAAAACTGATCCGCTGAAATTTAAACGTTGTTTGGAATAGGGTTGTTAAGTAAGTCGAAAGTTCGAAACGAAAGTGGCACAGTGAACGGTTCTGCAGCTATACCATACGCCGTACGCAGTAGCCTACTATCGGCCTTCCTTCCTTTTTATTTGCTCAATAAATTCAGTTCAGTACAACATGCAACTTTACAATGATGAGCAGGACAACAAGGCTAAAGCACTAACTGCTGCGCTAGGCCCTATACAAAGTGTAATACGATAACAATAGACAAGCAAGTGACAAACAAAACAAAATACAAATACGACAATATAAGCGATACGAGGGATACTAGGAGTATATAGTTGGATACGACAACGACTTACTCGGTGAACATGCTGGGTGAACTGGTCAGCGTCAGCTACGTTTCCTATTGTATTTAAAGTTAACTTCAGAAACCACCCAAGTAAGTAAGTAAATTAACGTTTAATACAGAACAGTGAATATAGGAAATTAAAACCTATAAACGGATAATTTTGAGTAATTGCTAATTTGCTATAGGCCTAATCCGAATGCAATTAATTTCGGACTTCGGTACACGAAGTCAACAGAGTCGTGAAATTCACCGGTAAAATTTTATTATAGGCCTACAATGCACATTCATGATTCATGACCTGAGCTAGTATAGTCTATAGGCCTAGATGCTATTTCCATTCTTAAAAGCCATATAATGTAGGTATACGTTTCACCAAATTCCCGAAATCCTCGCATTCATTAGACGTCTATAAACGGCAACTTTTGCATTATGAATGGGCTGCAACGTAATGCGCCTTGATTAGAACGTTAGTCGATCGCAGGCTCGCAGCCGGTGGTCTGTTACTTACTCGATACCCGGTACATCAAGGTCAAAAATTCGCCAATTAATGGCCTGTCCACACTGGCGACTACAGTCGCCCAATTCGGCGACTGTCGCCAAAACCGGCGACTGTTGCCGAATTCGGCGACAGTCGCCGTTTTTGGCAACAGTCGCCGTTTTCGGCGACAAATTGTCGCCGAAATCGGCGACTAGTCTCCAGTGTGGACAGGCCTTAATGCAATGTTAAAACCGTTACAAAACCAGAGCGTCCAATCACGTAGATTGTGCTCGACAATGAAGTCAGTGACTGTAGTCTCTGTGTAACCGTCTGTCTGTCTGCCTGTATGTCTGCCTGTGTCTCCCTCAATGTCTTACGGCACGAATGACATGACTTCAGAGAACAGAGCAGGTACGTTGACACAGCCTGATGGCGACGTGACGTAAAGATGACTGGTGTAGTTGTCGTAACCGTCGGCGACATATCTCAGGTCGCCGAGCGCAATCGTCAGCCTGTCGAACGCCGTTTTGTCGCTGGCGTGACTGCGTCGCAACATGTAGCTCAGTGCCCTCTCAACACGAACACGGATCTTGTTCACATTGGCGCGCTCCTGTAGCCCTGCGTTGTCTACGTCATCAACACGCCAACATTATCACAAATTCACAACAATTCGTCTCTGTGCAATACCACACAATAGCGGCATCGCGCCTCTGATTCAAGCTTTGCTTGACTGTGTTGCGCGTTATAAATTCATTTACATATTGTATATGTGTGCACTGTGCATGTAATGTATGTATGTAAGGGTGGGCCAAAAAATACGTAGGCCTAAGCCTGACTATTTTTGCAATAACTTTGTCTACTGCCAGCCAATTTTCATAATTTTTGGCACATGTACACTATAGGAAATTTGCAACCGGAGGATGTATAGCTGGCCCACCTGACATGGTTTGTGTAATTACACTACCTTGTAATATCTTGACCACAACCTTCTTCACGTTAAATTTTGTATACTGTTGCAAAAAGTCCAGTTTTTACTTCGGTAGTAATAATTGCCAATTTTTGTCGAATGATTTTAAAAGTGACGGGTACGCCCATGAGGTCGGGTGATTATTGCCAAGGCAGCGGATAACGTTATCTTTGGTTTCAAAGAATTCCTGACAGCAGTGGGCATTTATGCAGCAACAAATCCTTTATGACCACGGACAACATTTCAATAATGTTCTTTGTTACGTTGCTTCTTAACATGAATCGTACCTAAAGTACAGATTTTTTGTATTTGTTATTACAAATGGTAGTAAACATGTACAAACATATGGCTAAAGTCGTGATCAAGATGTTACAAGAAAGCACAGCTAAACGTTCCCCGGTTGCAAATTTCCTCTAGTGTAAATGTGCCAAAAATTTGAAAATTGGCTGGCAGTAGACACATTGCAAAAAGAAGCAGGTTTACTTTTTTGGCCCACCATGTATATATATGTATTGCTCTACAGATAATAATCAATATAATATATAGCAATAGTTTTACGAGAATAACATCGTTGTATAAATAGTTGGACTGGTATGACTACGTGCTGTTTCCCTTATTGTTCGTACGTCTCGGTGGCCCCCTGTCGGCGGCCGGGCTGCATGCAGCAAGCTTTAAAGACGTTTACGTTGGAAATGCAAACCAAAAACCAAAAAAAATACTTATATCGACAGAATTCACCCTGTTTTAACAATTTACAGCACTAAAACAATTACCTGTCGCGTCATAGTCAGTAGTCACGTCGGCGTGTGGATGGAATTTATTCATCTGTCGCCAGCCCGTCTGACGCAACGTGGCGCCACCCTTCTAGGCGGAATCAAATGAAAACAAACGCCACTTGGGCCTACTAGTCCCACTATTTATACAATGATAACAATGTTCCTGCCGTCAAAGATCACGTAGGCCTCGATCAGAGACGTTTCGTCGTCAGTGAGACGCAGCTGCTGAAGCTGGTTGGTGACGGTGAACATGACGTCAGTGAACTCGCGACCTACTTCATCCACCAGGTCCAAAGTACAGCCGTCGCATGACGTCATACAGCTGCAGCTACTGTCAAACGCTCGATGACGTGTCACTAACCATGTACCACAGATCGATCCTGCACAGACATGTGACACGTACTCGTATAGGCTATACGTCGCGATATGATACGGAATGCGAAAAAAGCCATACATCACAATTTTAATTTTAATTTTGCACACAAAACCAACAATGTTACGGTGAGGATGAATACGCCGCATCAGGGAAGAACATTTCATTAACTTAAATTGAATTGCAACTTACAAATAACGATGATCGTTTCTTCTGTCCACACTGGCGACTATCGCCAAAAACTGTCGCCAAAACCGGCGACTGTCGCCGAATTCGGCGACTGTCGGCGACTGTCGCCAAAAATGGCGACTGTCAACAAAACCGGCGACTGTGTCTAAAATTGCGACTGTCTCCAAAAACGGCGACTGTCGCCAAAACCGGCGACTGTCGCGACTGTCGCCAAAAATGGCGACTGTCGCCAAAACCGGCTACTGTGGCCGAATTCGGCTACAAATTGTCGCCAAATTCGGCGACTGTAGTCGCCAGTGTGGACAGGGCTTAACAAAGAAGTGACCATTATTATAATATTCGCAGATTTAGTTGAGCGTTTGCCTGACCAACTTCCTCCGCCATCTTTGAAGCGGTTTGCTCGAAACTGCCACGCATTATTGAAATGTGATCCTTTTTGAAAGTGTCCCCCGCCAAAAAAATGAGGACCAGAAACCAAAATTTTCGGACAGTGTATCAGAATTTTGTGATGCCATTCGGCAAATTATCACGATTTCGTACTTATAAAAAGTGTCTAACATCCCGCCATCGATATCAAATTGGACAGGGGAGGGAACTTACAATATGGGACAACTGCCGTCACCAAAAATTTTTGAAGCCGCCTTTATAATCTATAGTCACAAATTCACAATTTTGCCATCTCGGTAACGCGAAGGAATCTTCGCAGGTACAAACACATAATAATGCCTACCATTGATCACCGATGATCTGTTTTCCAAATTAGATAGGGGGATTAGGGGGCCTATTACAATAAGGGAAAACCACATTTACGGAAAAGGTGCTGAGGCACATTGTCGCCATATTGGCTGTAACTCGAGTATAGAAAGTAACACAATCTTGTGCCAAAGTAGAGTTTGGGGTTAGCCAACGGAACGGTGTCATACTTGACCCAACCCACCGCTGTTGCTGTGGTGAAGAAAATTTGGATAGGCCTATTTAAATAGATTTACAAATTGGCTTCAAGCCGACTTGTGCATGTGCAGTTCCCAATTCTTGTATCAAACTGGGGATTTCGGGGTCCGCCAATTTATTAGTGTTATTATTTGCAACGATAAACACATTTTCACATTTGTGTGAAAAAATATACAGGGGTTAATGACTATCACATAGACATTGTTGGAAATAAAACTGTCGCAGAGAAAACAAGGGAAATACTGGCAGATCTCTGAAAATTAAATGCAACCCGTGACAACTAATTCACGTAAGGTTATAGGCCATGTATCTCTCAATTCCGTAGAAAAACGTCAACCCATATCCTTCCAGCAGTGGCGACTCGGCGAGAAGAAATACGCCAAGTGCATGAGTCAGTGCGGAGGGAGCGGAGCCAGCCAATCAGGGTTCATTCAAACTTCATTGCTCGTCTTCCTTTGATTTCACGTATTCCTATGAGTTGTCTTAACAACGACAGGAAGAACGACATTACTGCTATTATTGTGCCCCACGACTGATACTGAACGCTGATGACAGGACGTTTCGCACTATTATGACGGACCGGAATCAAGCTGGAAAACAAAATTGCGAGACTGGAAACGGCTAATTAGACTATAATTATTCGAATATTGCGAATGCTGTGTCTCGTTACAAAGGAATACACAATTCCATACTTCAATATACAGATGATCTATGTGCATCAATTGACGCAATTTATTCACTTCCGTAAATTCTATCTGACTGGCCCATACATAATTATTGTTAGCTGCGTTTAAGGCGTCATTTGAGTGCTTGATATATTACTGAACAAAAGTGTCCCTACTGAATTTGATGTGAAGTCATCGTCAATTATTGCTCAGATCTCTTGCTAAAATAACCAAGTTATAGCCTATACAATTAGACTGTGTGTTGCCTGAAAGAATACAATGAAATGAATTAGCACAAAAATTAAAATTACTGACAAATCATGGCGTTTTCTCTATAGCACTCTTTAATAATAATTAGCTGCACCGAAGGAGAAAATTGTGAACTGACGTTTGATGAGGCAAATCTGGTCGTTTACGATCAAAGTGTCGAATCCCGGAACCTGTCTCGCGAAGCTGATTATTTTGCGAACTCTGCGGTCGATGAAAAACAGTACGCGGTCCAACGCATTCATTGCGCCACCAGCATTCGGCAGACGCCCGAAATCTTGGCGATCTGACTGCTGTCTCCTTGCCGTCAACTGTGCCGCCCTTGTCTGCTGTAATCCACCACTTATTTCGCCTTCGACGGCTTCTATGCTGTGTCTGCCAGCCGAGGACATTACTGCAGCGTTAGCACTGCTATGCGCGACTGGGGCGTCATTGGCGCTGCTGTTCTGCGTGGACCACGAACTCGCCTGAGGCACCGTGCTGGTCTCATGAAACTGTTGTGTGTCGTATTCATCGACTCCACTGTCCTCGTCATTCACCTGCAGATAATATACAAGAAAGCTGAGCTATCGCAAAGATGACAGCGCGATGCGCCATGAAAAATTTCGGGAGTCCCTGACTGCGCCTACGGCTATTTTTTCCCAAAATTTTAATGGGCTTTTCTTTCGATTGATGCTATGAATATGCGTACAAAATTTGAAGTTCGT
>Ga0056131_1000299_pt1 | contig 11477 bp, 5 predicted proteins | sample WorMetLIZISLAND1_2_FD_67480 | JGI IMG/M metagenome (GOLD analysis project Ga0056131, IMG submission 67480) | Marine gutless worms symbiont microbial communities from Max Planck institute for Marine Microbiology, Germany - Olavius clavatus LIZARD... ...
AGCGCAAAGTGAAAAGCGCAAAGTGAAAAGCGCAAAGCGCAAAGCGCAAAGCGCAAAGCGCAAAGCGAAAGCGCAGTTTATTAAACCTCAGCTAATACAGCGCTCTGCATAGCAAGCTATGCTGACGCGCTGTAAAAACCGACGATTAGCTGCTGAGTTGTCTGCCTTCACTGACGAGTGGCGACTATACGTCACGTAAAAGTCAGTCTGGAGAGCACCAGTACCAGTGTAGCCCACGGCACAAAGGAATTGAAGCAGAGAGTGACATATTCCATGCAGCTATAAAAACATTGTGTTTATTTTAATTCTTTATGGATACACAGACCTGTTCAGTGGCGGATTTAGACCATATTCCACAGTGGCGTCGTGGCACAGCGGCTAGGGGAATTGCCTCTCCAACATTTTAGCCCATACCGCTGATATGTTACCAGCCGGAATTGGTCAACGTTTGCAGTAATTATTTGTTGCACAAATTGTTATCGAGAACGTTATTTGGCAAACATGTTATGACAGCAAAACTGCCAAAGCATTTGCGTTTATAAGCAGTCAGTGGGAAACCTTCATCCAAGTAATCTTCGTTCTCATCGTGTGATCTCAGCTCCTTTCGGCGGGACTCGTCTTTGACCTGGTCGACAATGGCCGTCATGTCCGCTAATTCGTCGCCCAAAATGTCCGACATATGGTTGCCGAGCGCCTACAAGTCAGCCACATACATCACACGTATAGGAACTAACGGTAAAGAGAAACGTATTTACTCACTGTAGCACCCTGCATAGAAGCATAGCAGTCTGTTTGTCTGTAATTCTCCGATACTTTAATACAGTCTGCACAGCAACCTGCAAGATACGAAACCACTACATATCGTCACACATCCGTCTAAAGATGCTCATTTGTCATTTCATAGCCGTCTAGCAAAACACAGTGCACTGCTCCACTCCAATCATTCCGTCCCCAGAAGGTGACGAAATAACGGAAAGAAAAGAAACTGAACATTTTAAGCCCAACATATTTTTCTATCTATAGCGAACTAAGTCCCGTCCTTTCACCAGTAGCGTGTTCCAGGAAGGAATTTGCCGAGCTGAGGCTGCAGGGTACTATTGGAAGTTATTTTCTGCGTGTGCGTGTGTGCGTGTGTGTGTGTGTGTGTGTGTGGTATAGTTTTCTTGAACGTTCCTTCCAGCCGAAGCCGATCAAGAAGAGACGATCAGAATTTATTACATGCAACGACCGCCACGTAACAGATACACAATCGATCTCGCCACAGTGTATCACGAATTCACACAATATTCATTACGATGGCCGCCTTACGCCTTGCCAAAGGTCTAGCTCGGACTTCCCCTCCAACGACTAGCCCTTAGTTACACAATATTCGTTACAATGGCCGTCACATATGACACCAAGGGTCTACCTCCGACTTCTCCCAAGATTAGCCAAGATTTCCCGCTTTCCATGCTTTTTAAGCCTTTAGTCCCCTCCAATGGAACAGCGTCGTGGAAACGCCACTCCACGTCGCCGCTGCCTAGAGACCTCCATACTGACTATATTTAAGATCCTTATTAACTTTACTTTACCACCGAATATTCCCATATTTCCCTGCAATATTCCCTGCCCCCTGCACTATCTAGTGCTTAGCCTATGCCAGGGAGTTTTCTACACCCTCCCCAGGAAGTTAATACCCCCTAACTTTCGTATAGCACCTCTGGCTTCCTGTCCTGGTAACCCCTAATAGCTCACACGGTGTGTTGAACGTTACTTTATACGAGTGTCATGCATACTTCACGAAAGCGCTGTAAAAGTATTACTTTTACAGCGCTTTCGTGAAGTATGCATGACACTCGAGACCTATCCGGCCTGACCCGCGCCCTGAAATCAACACCTCCTGCTATCAAGTGCTAGAAAACGCCCTGGTGTATGCATTCATGAAGTTAACAGAAACTGTAGAACAAACTTCGGCCCACTGGTGGAAGAGTCGCCCAGTAGCGCGTTGTAACAGCAGATTGCGTCTGCATCCAGACGGCTGACTGCGGGAATGAGGCACACCTCCCGGCATCTTCATCCAGCGTGGCCAGTCGCCATGGTTACAGCGCGACACCAGGTGCGCGCACTCGAGCAGCATGGCAGCACGACCGACCACCGGAGCTTCCTGCCAGCCGACACGCACAACAACAGTCAGTAAGTTTTATTTTGTAGCCGATCGTACTGATCAGCTATTGGCACGATACTGTCGTCTGTCTGTCTAAGCTGGGCCACTCTCCTAATTGGAGTCTCAAACGGCCTCTCTCGTGCTCCGTAGAATTAAAAAAATATCAAGCTAACAAACAGACATACAACTACACATATTATTTACTCAATTGTCGGCCAACTACTTAATGTTATAGACTTATAAATTATAATGCATAGCCTAAAAATAGAAAACACACGTGTCACATTATCCGTGGTCTCGCAGTGTAAGCTGGCGTGTAGCTGATGACTAAGGATATGCATCAGTAAGGAGTGACTTCACTTGTTACAACTTACTCTCGCTGTATGTGTTTTCATTTGATAGCACGGCCCTTCGGCCTAAATTTTCCACGGTCCGATACTGGTAGGCCAACTTACCAGATCAAGCAGGGCAGCGATGAGGTGGGCGTCCGGCAGGGTGCCTGGATTACAGCAATCCAACATGAAGTTGAAGCGCAGCATCCCTGACTTGACGACGTACGAATTCACCAGCTTCTTCTCACGCTGTACTGGCGCTTCCTTGCCGGCGTTGACTCCAGACGCCATGTTCAGGTCACGCACCGCCCGACACAAACTGTCAACTATATACATTTCATCTACTTACTTCCCACAGAACCAGCGCAGTGCATTAGCGCACAGCTTGCGATGGATTTAGAATACTGTGGTCCTGAGCAACTGTTAAGGAAACAAAGATAAGATGCTAAGTTTATTCCAGTATTTTCTGCATTCACACGCGGTTGCAACAGTGAAAGAATTATTAGTGAGTAAACATTTGCCAAAATTATTGTAAAAATAAATGTTGCACCTTTTTATGGACCGCGGCATATAAACAAAGGCTCACGCACATATACAAAGCTGCTAAATTTGCTATTTTCTGCGATGAGTTTGCCTAATCTTGCTCTTAAGTTGCATTTTAAATTGCATTTGTTTAGTTGGCCCCACTTCATTGTGTTTCAGACTGTACGCGGTATGGTTATTGGTTAGTCGTTTATTGAGTACACAATACAGCTATAATTAAAGTGGAATCAAGATCAGAAACTCACGGTCTCCGTGCAGGCTCTCGCGTCTGCTCTGGCGACGTTTACTGAAGCATTTCAGTCCGTCTTCAAGACGTCGTCGTGCACTGAGGAAACCGAGCGTTGCTTGGCCGGCAGCCTTGAACGACATTCGCTTCTGTCGCAGGACAGTGCTGGCTGCCGTGCCGCTACCTCGTGCCAGTGTCTCATGACTGCGACTCTCACCAGTACGAGACGTCAATGCTAGCGGCGTCGTGTCGCTCTGTCCCTCGTCCTCGTGGTCCGATTTTGTACTGCGATGCCATGCTGCACAAATTAACGAGCGGTCGCATTACTTGGGTCGAACTGATCGCATCAGACGCTTTCCTGTCATGAAAACTTTGTATTAATCGGGTTTAAACATTTTATTTACATTTTTCGTTAATCGTTGTTATGGTCAGGTGCAGTAGACTAAGCTGGCAGCCGCCATCGCAATTAAAGTCACAGACTGTTAACAGCCTTCACAGAGCCGCGATATCAACACACCTCGGCAACCGAAGGCAACATGGCAACATCTGCATTGCATTGGTTGTGCAACTGCATCATTTTCATCACTATATTTTGCGATAAAACCAGCAATGCCATTGCATAATATTACTGACATTTACTGTGTAGGCCTATCTGTGTTTGTTTTGTCTTTATATGTTTGTGTATATTTTATGTGCTGTCTCTTGGCGTAATAAACGATGATGATGATGATGATGATGATGATAATGATAATTCTTTTGCCGTTTGATATCCATCTATCTCTCTGTTCCTTCCGCCAATATAATTCCGGCGTACAGCTACTACAAACTGACGACACGAGATCAGACCGACCGATGTTTAGTTTGCTCGATTTTCTCTGCTTCGGTGGCATCAGTGCGGCGTCATCATCGGCGGCAATGGCGAGACTCGCTCGTGGGCTGAGTCGTCCGTGTGATCCAGTCGACTCATCAGCCAGTTCAGAGTCGCTCGTCGGACCACCGTGGCCAGGCAGAATATGCTATCAATTAATCAATCAATCAATCAATCAATCAATCAATCAATTAAAATACATTAATATACCGTCATACGGTAGCATTGGGGACGGGGACGGGCCGTACATTTTACCGTATCCAGCGGCTCAAAACGATCCCGTACACATTGACACTTTATTCTTTTTAGCAAATTTATTGCTAAATGTGCCAGAAAAAGGATTTTGAAAACCGGTCAACATTCAATGGAGTTATGACAAAAACGTGGTTGCATGCTTTTCTGTACCACCCTCTAACTAGGTTTTTAATTAGGCGCATTGGTAATTTTTATTATCACAGTGATCATATTACTACGGATAACACGGTTTAAAGGCACAAGTAGCTACGCTTTAACTTTGACGAAAATGATTTACAAAATCCAAGGCAAAATAAACAAATGTGACTCATACAAACTTTTATGACTTTCTTTTTGAACAGCAACTTTCGAGTTTTGTTCGTTCCGGCTTCGTCAGTGCGAGTCTCGCGTTCGTCTCCGCTGTCGGACGTGAACGACACATCTCGTCTGTAACGCAACGAATCACACCTTTACTGATTTCGAAGAAAAACAAGACACTCTGGTAATTCGACTGTTTGAAACATAAATTAGACGCTTACGTTTACGTCTTATAGACTATTTTGAGTTTTACTTATCGTTTTGTTTAGCATTTTCAACATTTTAGTCTTATTTCTTTCTTTTATGAAATGAATGGTCACCAGTTGTACGTTGTATCTCTATGATTACTTATTTGATTATAACAGTTGTTGTTATTCAGCCCACAGCCATTCTTTGATTCTTTCAGGCTTATGACGGCGGAGAACATTCGACAACGTAACATTTCCGACGCTTCCTGTGTCATACGGCGCCGCGCTGTTAAACAACTTGAGCGCGCAAACAAACAGTAAGTACTATACGCATCTCGTTAGGACTCAACAACAGTGGTGCAGCGCATATGCAGCAACATGAAGCAACTGCTGCATCAGACTATTAAAGATCACTTTCCACAACGTGTAAGTGTGAGTATTTTGATGTGCAAATGAAGGGAGTGTAAGCGTGCTGCTAATAATAGTTATATCCCGGTTAAACTGTTCTCTGAAGCCTTCTACGAAGCTCAGATATACACAGAAACATTTTCCTTAAAGCCCTGTCTACAATGGCGACTATAGTCGGCGACTATATAGTGGGCGACTAACTTTAGTCGTCGCCGTTTTCGGCAACAGTCGCCGAATTCGGCGACAGTCACCGAAAACGGCGACTGTCCGACTGTCGCCGAATTCGGCCAGTGTAGACAGGGCTTTACAGAACCCAAGACGCCAGTAGACCAGTAGACAGGAGATTACCAGCTCTCATTCTCTACTTTTACGCCTTCAATGAGTCATTTCTTAACGGTTCGTAGTCGTCGGCACCAAAAAGCCATTTCGTGCCACAGATCACAGTAAGCGTTATCATCATCGGTAAGCCAACCTGGAGACTTTCGACTTGTGATCTGCAGCGCTGGTCGACGCGTCAGTGCTCGTCTGTGGACGTCTGAGTGAGTCAACAAGAGCCGCCAGCGCTACTCGTCGAAATGTTCCCCCGTGAATGTCCTTGACGTACGTCAGCAGCTGACGAACGTCACAGTAGAGGCTCTACAGCGTCACAACCGCACCAAGTGATATCAGTCTGACGTTCAACGACACGGGGTGGCTTGGTGGTGTAGTGGCTAGCATGTTGGACTCGTGATCGAGAGGTCGCGGGTTCAACTTCCGGCCGCTGCATTGTCGGGCAATGACTTTGGGCAAGTTGTTCACACCAATGTGCCTCTGTTCACCAAGCAGTATAATTTGGAACCTTGCGAGGGCTTCCATGTCAATGCGCCTGTATGGCAGCCAATGGCATGGGTCCAATGAACAAGGGGGTAACTGTAGTAGCGGTTCTGCAGCGATCGAATTTGCTTAGAACCGCGATACAAATTATCTAGTTTACCTTTTACCTTTACGTCATTGCTGCCGCCACGCCGGCTATGTTGATATGCGTGCTGCAAGCTTTAATCACAGTACAATAATAGGCGCAGCATTTCTTACTGTCAGTCGACGTGGACGTCCGCATCTTTGAGGCGAAATATCTCGAAAACTAAGGGACAGCGGGTTGTTTCCTGTTGGAAGCCTATAAGAAAGTACCCAAGGGGAGTCGAATGGTCATGTTGCCGATAACGTCATGTGATCCGATTACGTCATAGTGCTGACGTCATAACCTTTAAAATGCTTCTTCTTTGCCTATATGTTTTTGCCGGAATTTGACGATCTTTTAACGTAATGGTCTCCCATGTGGTGTGTCTATCTATAGGGTCCACACGGCTATTTGATCCACGCGTTATGACGTCAGTGATGACGTCGTGAATTCATGATTTTTACGCTAAACACATGTATCTCAAAAATAATGCGAGATGCGGGTTTGATTTCTACTGATGACGTATCCTTGTCTTTGCTTTTTTCACGGCTGATTTGTCGTATTTCTACCGGATGTCAGTGGTTAGAATTGTGCTGAGATTATTCCGGGATAAGGTTCAACTAGATTACTTATTTTAAAGAGATCAGGTTACTTAGATAACTTACTATGTTCTCGTGAGCTTGAAGTTCTTTGCGCATGTTGACGCACTTGTCAAGCAACGGTTTCAGTATCTGTACAATGAGTTGACCGTGGACGCTTGGACCACCCCCAGGCTGCTCACCAAAGTTGTGTCCGTAGCCAGTTCTTGACAGCTGCTCCAGCAAAGATTTCCTTGGACCTGTACCAAACAACAGTGTAACTGTAGGCGTAAGAGTATTAAAATGGCACTGCTAACAGCAGTGAAATATCCGGCAGTACCGTCCGTCAGGCGGTCAACTGTCGCCAACCAGGCTTTCCCGCTTGTCGGACCACGAATTTAGAACCATTTACCGGCCGATGTGACGTCTGCTGAGTCGTTGTTTACATTCCGCCAGGGACTGAAAACTCATCTTTTTTTCGAAGTCATTTCCCAGATATTTCCTCGACATTAGCTAACCTTCTCCTGGTTCTCCAGTGGACTCAGCGATAGTGTTTACTACTCAGGCCATTACAAAAATCGAGATTGATTGCTTGATTGAGCTGACAATAGGCCTACTATGCGACCAACGTATTTTATGCCCACAACACACGTGACAGAAATCGGTGCCATAAGCTGACTCCAAAAATCTGGCTCGTGCGTGCAAGTTTCTGGCTTCGAATAGAACAGTGTCATCATCGACGCCAGAATCTGGTACTCGACGAAACCCGGAGACTGTGGCTGAAAACGGCGACTGTCGCCGAAATCGGCGACTGTCATCGAAAACGGCGATTGTCGCCGAATTCGGCGACGATAGTCGCCAGTGTGGACAGGACTCAACAATAATTAATACAGAGACCAATCATTAAATATCAAAACGTTATCGAACTATTATTTATTTTGTCAGTTACGGTAATCCTCTGCTTTCCGCAAATATTTTACCGTTACGATTTGAAAATCATATTTCACCGCAAAATGGTAAAAAATAACAACAAAAGTAAAACTTAACTAAAGATCTTAACTAATGAACATCGAGGCGTGCCAAAAATGTCTTTCTTCACTTTTCAATCGTAATACTGGACAGATCAAAATCAAAGTAATCTTGACAAACTTTAACAGTGTCAAAAACAGTGTCCTGTTTCCCTATATTTAAAAGTAAGTATGTATGTATGTAAATAAGTTAGTAAATTGATTTATATAGCGCCAAAACCAATAACTGAATCTGAGGCTCTGAGGTAGTAGGTGGCTAGGGGGCGACAGAGAATGATAATTGGAAATAAAACGTTTTAGGTGTTCCCGGAACGTTGTTCTCAGAAGCGAACGCTGAGGTAGTGAGTTCCAGATGGTGGCACCAGACAAAGTGAAAAGAGCTCGAACCAAAGTGGAGGTTAGTAAGTGGAACTTTAAAAAGTTTGGATGGGAAAGACTTTCAGCGCCTTAGAGAACTTCGGTGTCTCATACGCTGTATCACCTGGTTATTGAACTCAACTGAATTTTCTTCGTCCAAAAAGTACGTTCAAAAAACCTGATTGCAGGATGACGGGCTCTGCGCAGAATCCAATAAGTGCATGAAGTTGATCCATCACTGACTGCAGAGGCTGAGCAAGGAACGAGCGCTGGATGTACCTGGAGAACTGTGCCTTGTCCAGGTTTGACAACCTCTGCAGGAACGACTTTGACTGCGCTCGAACGTCGTCGCCTTGGACTCCTTTGATACCATCTCGACAGCCGTGAGGACAGCCAAGTGACTGGTACATCCTATACAAACATTAGCGTAACATACGACTCAATCTGCCTCCCTCATCATAACGCGCACGCTGTCATCATCGAAACATAAATGACTTACTATAGTTTAGACCTCAGACCGTGGTCCTTCCTTTGACATCAAAGGTGTCAGAACTGAGGCCGTTAGGTCTGCTTCATTATTCACTGTATAGGCCTATTTAACGCAATTTTCCATAAATCCTAGTGCCATTCGTCATCTAACAAACTACGGAAAATAACGTACCGAAACACAGTCTCGAGAGCGACGGCAAACGTTGAACTCTCCTCTTCACCAGTTAACGTCTTAGTCGTCTCTAGTTCTCTCTTCCTTTCATCCTCGGTAAACCGCTGGCCTTTTGGTCCACTGCTACTGTCCTCGGACTTTTCCTCACTCGTCAGCGATCTCTCCGGCTCCACCGCTCCGATATCCAGCAGGCAGTTCAGAATGTTCAGAAGTACGGTGCAGACGCGTAAACTGCAGAAGCGACTGGCAACGGTGTGCGCTGCCTTCAGAACGACCCGGTAATCCATCTGTCCGTCGGCGGTGACGTAACAGGCGCTTCCGGGCAGCTCCTCCGCGACGTCGTCACCGCAGCTGCCTTCGCCGTAGTTAATCGTGGAGTCCGTCATACTGCGCGGAAAGCCGGCAGTAACGCTGCGGCTCCTACTGGGAGACTGCAGGACTTTCGACAGCGTGGACATCTGACTGTCGCGCCGGTCGCCGCGCGAGAAGACGGGACTTCTGGATGCCGGTGACGCTGCCGGGGTGTCCGAAGTGATGGTGATGATTGGTCTCCGGCGGTACCTGCCGATACCCGATCCAGAGCTGTCATCGTCTTCGTCAACGCGATTTCTACCGCGCGGCGTGTCGACCACGTCGATTGTACAACTGAAATGTTTCCTGGCGACGTCTGACGATGACCCGTCGAAGTCATCATCTTCTACTGGACTTTCTTCATCGTTCTCACTCAGCCTGCTTAGTGCCGCCTCCTGATCGGCGGCTAATCCGCCATCACCGCTGGCAGCTCTCTGACGCTTAAACGCCGGCTGTCTTCCGACTGGATCCCCGTCACCACCGACGGACGTCTGCGCCTCGGTGCACAGTCCTAATCCGACGGTGGGTGCAGATGTTGGAAATTCGGACGCCGGGAGTGAAAAGCTCCTCTGACGCTGCTGAAGAGTGCCGGCGTTCTGTCGCTCGGAGGAGATTTCCAGCAGACGTCGATGTATGTACCTCAGCGCCCAGTAGACACCAGACTCGGGCCACTGAGCACAGAACAGACAGCGAAGCACTGCAACGTCGAAACAGCTGGCACTCAGTACATCGAGGTTTGGGTAGGCGCGAGCGAAGGCGGTAATTGCCGCGTCGAGTCTGTGGGATTCAACTCCAGGAAGTCCAAGCGATCTGCACTCGGACGACACGGAGCTTGAGCGTCTCGTGTTTCCACACTGGCACGTAGTCTCGTCTCCTGGTGTTCCTGGAACAGGTCGCTTACAAGTCTCACACACCGTGGTGGAATGATCGACCGAGACGGTGGTTTCAGTCACCGAGAGTGCACAGATGTCGCTCATGTGGGCTAGTGGGGCGTGCAGTAATGACTGCGCGCAGGTCCCTTCCTTTTCGCTGCCCTTACCTTCCTCGTCTTCTTCTGCCGCTCCTGTTTCAGGACCACGAACTTCTTCCACGTCTCCACCGCAATATATGTCGTCGGCCGACGTGCCCTTTCCGACGTAAATGTTAGCCATGTTGAAGTTGACACGGGTGTGCGTCGACCTCTGTGCTTTGAGTATGGTGCGTCGGTGTCTGGCCGGAATTGTAAAGCAAAGAACGTCTGGCTGACTGAAAGACCACAGCGGCTCCCACAGTCGCAAGCCGTTCTCCAGCTTCAGCGTCTGGAAGTCAGACGCTTCCATGGTGTCGAGAAGCGGAGCAAGCAGGAAGACAAATAGCTGGATGTCGTCCAGAGACAGAAGATATGACGTGGAAAGAGACGACGGCTGCTGGGTTGCCGATGTCGGGCTTCTCTGCTGGCGTGCCTCATTCTCGGCGTCCTCGCACTCAGACGCCGCGTCCAGAATCACCCAGTGCAGCGCGTACAGCAGTTTCACCTCGCTGGCGGTAAACTTGGGCCGAGACTGGTGCTGCTGTGATGTGCCGCCACCGGCTTCTTTCGACCTCGGCGACTGAATGTCCGTCTTGGACGGATTGCAGTCGGACACCGCAGCTGCCGCAGCTTTGTCGCGAGCCTGCAGCATTGCAGAGCAGCAGTGTAGAATGTGTGGAAATGCAGCCCGGACCACGCGCCATCGGCTGACACTCTCGATTGCCTCACACAAGCTAGGAGAGAGACCGTGCAAAATGTTCTGAACGACCACACGCTCGAACGACTACAAAAAAAGTAACAGCAATAATGCAATATTTTAGGAATGTTTGCAATCTCGGCCTGATGGGACTAAAGCGTGCTGTTGACAAAAATTATAGCCTGGCCTAAGGCAGTGTGATGTAGGCTAACGTTAAAAACTCACGGTACTTAGGTAGGCCTATTAGCCAGCTTAGACAGTTGCATCATTTTGCATGTAGCCAAACCGAAAAATCACGAAAAGAACGAAAAATGGAAAGATTAGCATGCATAAGAAATCTGGCAAAAGGCCAGTGAAGGCAGGCCCTCTTGTACCAAAGTGTAACAAAGTTACGTTTTAAGCCAGCATGGAAACTGATTTAATCAACGACGACTCCAGTTTCTGTTCGCAAATTCTGTTTACAATTGACCTACAGTATCAGGTTTTTACAGCGCGTCAGCATAGCTTGCTATGCAGAGCGCTGTATTAGCTATGATAGATTCTGTCCGACCGTCTGACCGTCTGACCGTCTGACCGTCTGACCGTCTGTCTGTCACACG
>Ga0056131_1000300_pt1 | contig 11476 bp, 9 predicted proteins | sample WorMetLIZISLAND1_2_FD_67480 | JGI IMG/M metagenome (GOLD analysis project Ga0056131, IMG submission 67480) | Marine gutless worms symbiont microbial communities from Max Planck institute for Marine Microbiology, Germany - Olavius clavatus LIZARD... ...
GTCACAATGAGTGCGTTCTTTTTCAAAATCTGACAAATCTAGATCGATCTAGAGCGATCTAGATCGAGATCGATCTAGATTAAGACGAGATCCATACAGTCCAGTGAAAAAGAACGCTGAGCATTTCGCTCGGAGCGATCTAGATTTGTCAGATTGTGAAAAAGAACGCACTCATTGTGCTCTCGTTTGACAAAACATTTACACACGTCACGCCATGTTATATAGATATGATGACACATGTCTGATGTGTTGCTGTGTTACAGGATATGCGTCGACTAACGCCAATTGTCACTCCGGTCAGTGGCTTACTTGATACAGATGATGATGATGATGATGATGATGATGATGATGATGATGATGATGATGATGATGATGATGATGATGATGATGATCTAGTTCAGTGTTTTTCCACCGGGGTTCTGCGGAACCTAAAGGTTCTGCCAGTGGTATCCCAGGGTTCCGCTGGACCGCCGGTGCTCAGTAAAAAAATTAAACTGCATCCAACATTTGTGGCGACTAGACGCTTTTTCTAGGCTTTTAGTAGGTCCAGAATGTATTTGCAGTCAGGACTGCACTGGCGGAGCTTACAGTGCTCCCCCAGACTCTCTAGCTGGTGGGGAGTGGGCTCACTACCCCTCCGCAAAAATCCTTCCCCCACTCTCGGCCCAAAAGACATGGGTTCCATGAGCAATCAACATTGCTGCAAAGGATTCCAATTCACTGAAAAGGTTGAAAAACACTGATCTAGTTGATAAAGCGCCATGTGGTCGTAACTTCAGATGCACTGATGTTTTCGTAAGTTCCGTCACCACTACCGCGGTACTACCGTGAATGCTGTCCCCATCCCCACTATTACCGCGGTTACCACGGTAATACCATCATCCCCATCCCCATGCAGCTCTATACCTCAAATCACTGAAGGCATGATGTAAAGAACAGTAATGAAAGAAAATGATACAGCACTTAAAGTCTCTGATGTCGTGAGGATTAATTTGTTGATTTTGTAATTGTGCAGTCAGTGAGGCATTGTAGTGCGTTACTATTTCTGCTAGCTAGGATGTTGAAGATAGAAATGGCGGTTATAGAGTGACAGATGAGCAAAAATCATTTTTGTATGTTTGAGTGACATTGAATGACACAGAAATGCTACATAAGACTGACACCCACCCCCTGTTTAACCCACTTGTTGAGATGAAGAACAGCAACACTAATGGACAGGGTTTTAAATCTAGACTTAAGTCATGGCTTTTTGAGCCTGCCTACTCGTAACAGGCACCTCTGTGAACTTTGTTTAAGAGGCGCTATATAAATTACGTTTTGATTGATTGATTGATTGATTGATTGATTGATTGATTGATTGATTGATTGATTGATTGATGTAACAGATAATGTGTTTGTGCTGTATGTCAGATGTTAGTGACCCAACTAATGTATCCATTCAATGTGGTCTCCAATGTGATGGCAGTCAACAACTCCGGGTTTGTAACTCCCTCACATTTTCATCACTTGCAAAGCATTTCACCTCGTGTTAGTTAGTTTTAGCTGTTGGCCATTGACATCAACTGCTGTTCAGTTCATTTTGCATGCAGGATGCTGTAGACATGATTTCTTGGCATTTAGTTGCTACCACTGACTCATATCCGGCTCAAGGAGGACATGACTGCTGCCTGGACACTACTTTCGTATGACAAGAAAACATTGGAGGCATTCCACATGAAGTGCCAACGCCAAATCTTGCACATACACCGGTCTCAGCGTGTCACAAATGCAGAAATATCCGTTCGCACCAGCTTATCACATGTTGTGGTCTTCATCAGAAGACGTCGTTTGTCAGTATTCGGCCACATAGCTCGGCTCACTCAGGGCACTCCAGCACACAACGCCCCACATTGCCAAGTCAGCCTAGCATCCAGTCGTTCACTTGGCAGGGACTGGGGACGTCGTCCTGGTCGTCCTCGCACGCGCTGGACAGACCAACTCCGCAACGACACTGGATCTGTTCCTGCCAACCTCTGGAGACAGGGCCATGGTGGAGCGACGCGATGGCCTGAGCTGGCTATGCGATGATGACAACGACGGCTGACTCGTATAATAATAATGATAATCTTTATCATTATTATAATAATCATCATAAAAGGGCACCACATGTAGTGCACCAGTATACAAAATGTCCAGTAGTGCAGTACAACCAATTGAAAACATACAATAAAACAAAAAAACTAGGGACTGGAGTGAGATGGGCTAAGTATAGGCTGCCATTCACCTGTAATTGTTTTGTTATAAAATCTGCCTGTTTGACCCACCTCCCTGAGGAAAGGACGATCAGATCACAAATTTTTTTACGTGGCCTTAGTTCGACTGCTGTTGTACAAGTACGTTCTCTGCTATCTGATGCAGTGAATAATGCTGAGATGTTTACACTGTGTTTTAAACAAACTGTACATGTCTTTCTGTCTGTCTGCCTATTTGCGTTTCTGTGTCTGTGCCTAATAGCCGTGAGCTTACCACTTATCTTTATCTGTTTTCTTATTTTCTTTTCATATTTGCTTTTACTCAATGCGTCTAAGGCACTGAGTGGCCTTTTATGAGCTGCTGTGCCATTAAGAAAGTACTCTTGAGTGGTGCAGTGGTTGAGCGTTGGACTCGTGATCAAAAGGTCGCTGGTTCGACTCCCCAGTCTGGAGTCAAGCCAGCGACCTTCGATCACGAGTCCAACGCTCAACCACTGCACCACTCAAGAGGGCGCTATCAAGTCAACTAGGTCAACTCAGCCTTCCGTCCCTCTGAGGTAGGTAAAGTACCGGCCTGTATAGCTGAGGTTAAGGTGGGTTGTGTTCACATGTGTCGGGTAGCAGGTAACACTGTGTGATCCCATATGGCAAGTAACACTCCGTAGCTGTGTCATGGAATGCTTCCATTAACGGCTATACAGTACTTTTACCTTTACTCACTCACTCACTATCTCTGTCTATGTAGTTTGGCTGCCGGGTCTCTGCCGTACACTGAGGTCTACAGCTCGTGGGTGGTCTGTTGGTCACGACTATCCAGCCAGGTCTGACTCAACACTTTCATTGATATTTCTAGAACCCGTAATAGTGGCGTAGCTATACAATGTGTGTAAGCACCCCGTGTCAGGAAACTACGTAATTTTTCTTGCGTAATTTTCCTTCAACTGCAGGCATTCTGCGACGCTTAATATGCACCAAAACTGTTTTTGGTCGGGGCTTTGCCCGGACGCCGCTTGGAGAGCTTGCAACGCTCCTCCAGACCCCCTAGTCGGCTTTGGAGGAGGACGCACCCTCAATCCTTCGGCCTGTCGATCTGGGTGACTTTGCTTCTTACTCACAATACAAATTCTTGGCTATGCGACTACACCCTATGCACCCTCTGTCAAAAAATTCTGGCTATAATTTGCAATTAACAGAACATCTTTTTTGTCACTGTTTTATAGCATCAATCAGTGAATGTGCTGCACCAGTCACCAGTGCTTTGTGTAGAACGACTGACACGGCTAGTTTAACATGATAACACTTGGAAACTGCTGCTTAAATAAAGGATGATAATGCCGGTTAAATACAGGGTGGCCACTCACCTGGAGGACCTGGAAAACAGGGAAAAGTCAGGGAATTTAAGAGTGGTCGGGGAAGAGTCAGGGAAAGTGTGCTCTTGCATATGGTCTTATTACCGTGATACAAAATGTGCAAAAAGGAATTTTTTACTAGGTAAAGTTGTGCATCACATGAAGTCTGAAAGAAGAAAGGATGCTTACTCTACAAGATGCAAGCTGTGTCTGAAAACATTTTCGCTTAGTAACATGGGCAAACAGGCCGTCATAAGTCACACACGCAAAAAGTTCTGGACATGTATAGAATGTAGCAGAAAAGTCAGGGAATTTGATGATGGCCACCCTGTAACTAGAAGCTGAGAATTGTAACGTCGGCATTGGATGTAATGTTGTAGAAACAGCTGAAGCGAGGTTCCAGTCTGTTCTGGCGTGTCGGTTACTCTGGTGGTAAAGCTGTACCGGTCCTTGAGCCAGTGAATTGACTGGCTGCCTGTGTTGAGTGATGGTGACAAAGTGTGATGATAGTGCGTTTGTCTCTGTCTGTCTGTCTGTCTGTTACACATACATAGAGAAGGCAGACAGCTGGACATTGCTTAGCTTGATGGATTGTGTTCATGCAAAGTCTGCCGGGTCAAAAAAAGTAGGCCAGTTTATTGTCTTCTGCCAACCAACTTGCATAACTTTTGGCACATATACACTATAGGAAATTAGCAACCGGAGGATATATACATAGCCTCCTAACACCGTTGGTGTAACTACACTACCTGACAAATTTATTGTGACAGTAACCAGGCTTGTTTTCTGGCCCACCCTGTAGATTCTGCACATCACAACTGGCGGCATGCAAACGTATGAAAAAAAGCTGTGACGATAGAAGCCTCTTGATACAAACTCGCTGCAAGTACCTGCTCTCTGTACTTATAGTTTCTGTTCATAAATCCTACTTCTCCAGAGTTATGCTGATGACACAACACTCAAGCATCTGCCTCAAGTTTCTTGCATTAAATTTTGATGCAGGATGATGGAGATTTCACTTTTTGTGGAATTCACCTTTTTGGTTGTGTTGGTGGTGCAGCGGTTTGGCGTCGGACTCGTGATCAAAAGGTTGCTGGTTCGACTCCCGGCCTGGGCGCTATCAAGTCAACTAGATCAACTCAGTCTTCCACCCATCTGGGGTAGGTAAATCGAGTACCAGCCTGCATGGCTGGGGTTAGGCGGGGCGTGTTCACTTGTGTCGGGTGGCAGATAACACTGTGTGATCCCATATGGCAAGTGACGTCCCGTAACTCTGAGATGGGGTTACTATGAAGAGCTATATCGGCCTTTACCTTTGCCTTGTACAAGAAACTTGTACAAGAAAACATGTCAGATACTGATTTGCAGCATTGCCCAGTTCCTGGTAACTTCTTAATCAAATGTCATCGATTGTTGCATCCCACACATATTGTTGACTCCAACCAACCGTTTGCTGGGGTTCATTAGAGGGTTTAGCCATTCACGCGGAGTATATATGACAATGTAATCTTGTAATGTCATTAATAATAATAGTAATAGCGCCGACAATTTCTAGCGTGCTGTAACATGAATGGAGTCATTACAAGAGTGTGTCATAATTAGTTTCAAGACGTTAATTCATCCACAACAGTGACTTCTTGCCACATATAACTGCAGTTATGCGTCATTCCCGGGCGCCTGGGAATCAGGGCATCCATTCCTGAATTCCAGGGAATGAAAACCCCTCCGGGAATAGATTCCCTAGGATAACCCCCCCTGAGTGACCCATGACGAATAATTTCGATAATTTCTAGAGTCCACACAATTTGCCGAATGTTGTTAGTTGTGATGTGTTGGGGTTGTGTGCTGTCTAATAGGTTTGTGTTATGTTGAACGGTACGGTGTCGGTAGGCGTGGACGTGGTTGTTATTGGTGCGATAGCGGTTGTGATGTGATCATTATTCCAGTAACGTCTGAGCTGTTATTAACATGTGACAAAGACAAGTGACTTCTCTCCTATGTTAACCGCATTCATTCATTCAGTGTCATTCTGTTGTTGTTGTTATGTGATTTTGTCCCGGTTACTACTGGCGTCAACCCCGCCGTGGATGCCGGGGACACATCCCCTCCAATGTTTTGGTTGGGGGGACGTCAATGGGAATATCCCCACCAATATTATTACGTACATTCGGATATAGCAGACCAATATTAGTCGTCCTCGCCCAATGACAGCATTTAATGGTGTCTTTTATTCATTGTTTTGCTCGAAAATCCAAAAGTTGCCATAGGATCGACCAAAACCCCACTGAGGGAGCTCACGATAAAGAAAAACTTTGAATTTTGCACCTCAGAATTCACCGAAATACACCATTTTTAGATCACAAAACAAAAAATGTGCCCCCTCCCAGGCTGCTGCCCCGGTGGGGAGGGGGTGTTGCCCCTGTGAAGGGGAACACCCCGTCCACAACCCACCCTCTTCGGCGCTTCGTCCCCCAACTTTGAACTCGCGTTGACGCCACTGCTGGTTACGCTTAATAATGCATTGGATTAACGGGATACGTCGAACTAATTGGGCTTACGGACTATCAGGCTAAAGGACGAACGAACTAGGGTTATCGTTAGGGGTCCAATGTAGCCAGTTAGTCGGACAGTCCGATGCATTATTAAGTGTAACCTTTTTACATGTTATCCTGTAAGCTGGAGATTGGGGGCTGTAGCCCCGAGTCGGTCAAGGCAATTTTTCAGGCAATGACTAAATTTTGCACAGCAGCCAAAAATAACATTTAATATTTTTTTTGTATTTATTAAATGAAAAAAATTGGATTCATTCCTTCCAGCGAGATGATGTTCCCGAATACACGTGGATTCTTTTTACTATTTGGTGGTGATGTGAGTCAGGCAAAGCAGTTTTGAGTGAAACTCTAATCTGCAGTTTCAGTTTGTTCATAGCATGCTATTTAGTTGTGTTTGCTGACCAGTTTTTGGGGTGCTGTCAAAATTTTGGAATTTTTTTTTTTTTGGGGGGGACAAGCCACCGTTATAAAAATTAGCCCGTACGCCTATGGATATGTTGATTAAGCTATGTACTAATAGAAGATGGTAGCATGTTGACGTGCGTTATATGAAGCTGGTAGTATAGTTGAGAACCCGTGAATGTAGTGTAGGAATGAGTGGCTTGTTGCTGTGACAGTAATTAGCGAGTTGCATTCGATCCATTGCGTTCTGCTGCTATGTTGCTGTATATTTTAGTTAAAAACGAGTCTTTACATCTTTGTCGTTCTTATGCATAAAGTTTGTATTAAGTGCGTGTATATGCGCCGACTCCACAGGGGCAGTGGGATAAATGCCTCGGTACCCGCGGCACAACCGAGGCAGAAATATCATTTTGCCCGGTTACTATTTTGCCTCGGCTACAATTTTATAAAAATCAAAAATGGTGAAAATTGATGCTATCAGAAACGTCTTAGCAACTAAAAATTCTCCGAAATGCCTTTGCTTCCAGAGCTCGCCCCCACGGACTCCGCTAGGGAGCTCCCCAGGCTCCTAGTCGACTGGAAGTCCCGTTCTTCATCCCCATTCAATGCCTTGGTCATCTCAATTGTCTGCGTCTTCGGGTCACTTGGGCGTCGCGTCTGTCGGCGCATCTGCACGCTGTCCCGGTAATTATTAAAAGTCGGCGCCTGTGCTACTCAGCAAACAAGAAAGCTGAGCTATCGCAAAGATGACCGCGCGATGCGCCCTACATATGGTGCCCTGAAAATTTTCGAGAGTCCCTGAGTAGGCCCACGGCTACTTTTCGCGAAATTTTTAATGGGCTTTTGTTACGATTTTATCACTAAATTTTATCACTAAATTTTATCACTAAATCACTCTGAATGTGCCTTCAAAATTTGTAGATTTGCCTGTTCCTGAGATAATACGGGGTACTGAAAAAATTTCGGAAGTCCCTGGATACGCCCTCGCTCCATCTTCTCCAAAATTTTGAATGGGCTTTTGTTCAGATAGACCCTGTGAATATACCAGCCAAATTTGAAGTCCGTAGCTTTACCCGTTCCTGAGATAATAGCGATTGAAGTTTTGGGGGTTATGAATCCCAATCTTGGGGAAGAGGAGGCCGTAGGGGGTCGGTGATGGTGCCGTTCGAAAGAGTGTTGGTGAGTTCCTATAGGCCCTCCATAGTAACTTTTCATCTATCTTTACACGTTTCAGTGATATTGCCGCTTTTGTGCTCCAGCACGCCACTTTTTCCTACCCCACCTCTAGTCTCCCCAAAATTACCCTATGTTCCCCTAGGAATAGGTGGATGGCCTTTGGGCTACGAAGAGAGAAGGTTTGGGGCTAATTATCTGTGCAGTTGGTTTCCAAGATTTCCAACCAATGTGGTCTTGACCACCAACGTCACAGACAGACAGACGGACAAACGACATGGAATCTCAATACCGCGCTTTGCACTATGATGCATCGCGCGGTAAAAACTGTCATTATTAGGCAGTTCGTAAAAACAGTTCCAACTACCAGCAGATTCAATAGCAAGAGTTTCTTCAAGTATTGTCGTCGTTATTGAACATTGTGCTGCATTTAAAGTACCGGGTACACTAAATAATGGCAGAAAGAAATCAGTCATTCAGTCTAAGGGTATAACAGAACTACTTCAATGTATATTGGGCAGGTAGCAGCGAAACAAGTACGAATATTGAGGTCTCCGGTCTGATGTGACCTTCCGATGAGCTAGCCAGTAAGTTTCAACTTTTGAGGCGCCGATAGAACGGTTGAGAACGATCTGCGCCCGCTCAACTTCGGCCTGGCGATGGCAATACTAGATAGATAGACCGCCATGGCGACTACTCGAGGATGCGGTTACGTCTTCGTGACGCGCTCCAGAGAGAGAGAGAGAGAGAAGAGATCACAAAGGTGTCTGTATAGGCCTGGTGAGGACGTCTGTAATCGCCGCCGAGCTGTTGTAATTTGATTAAAGATGCGACCGCCACCATCACTTTAATTTACAGGAAATCATTTTAGACAAATAGACAGTGCAGGTACTTCAAAACAACACCTCTGAAAATGACGGAGATAACAAGATAACATATATTACAAGAATTGAGATTGGTGCCTTATTGTCCGATTTAAAAAAAACTACGCACTAGGCCTAAATTTTAGCCGATCGTATAGGGCTTACTGCTGCATACAGTATGATCGGCTATTGGCATGATAGGCCCACTGTCGGATGTCCGTCTGTCTGTGACGAAGTGTATTGTAGCAATACATCCTGAACAAGTCAATAGAAAGTGTCCCCGTATAGGAACACGGTTTTACAACTTTCAACCCTCAACTCCGAGTCCCCTGAAACTCCGCACCTATTGAATCATCTGGCGAATACATTAAAACATACTGTGAACAAGCTAACCGCCAAAATTTCAGCGTCTGGAATAGCCATCGTCAGCATTCTGTCCGCCGATTCCAGACAACGCTGTACGATCGTCTTTCTCGCCGACAACTGTGCTACTTGTCGCACGCCAAGTAGGCTACTCGACTTCAGTTCAGTGCTGCTAAGCTAAGTATGGTCACTCTCCTGGCATAGTGGTCCCCTGGTAACAGGACATTCGTATGGTTCATTCACTGCTTGCCAACGTGGACGCAACGAAGTCAGCGTAGGCTACGTCGGCGCAACTGTTGATTTTGTTTCCATCATTAGACTTTGGAGAGACGTATTTGATCTTCTTCTGTCCAGCAGTTCTTAACACGTCTGCTACGGTTGTTGTTGTTGTTGTTGTTGTTGTTTGTCGTCGTGGTCGTATCAGAACAGTGCGAGTCTGAGTTGCGCCCCGAGGATACGAGTGCCGCAGTCGACGTCGTCGAAGCGGCAGAGTTGGTATCGTTGTACGTATGTTGTGTCCGTGCCAGCGTGGCGCAAGTCTGGTTAAAGCCGACAATGAGCAGACCCAGTATGAAGTGAATGACTCGTCTGTAGAGCCGATCAAGGTAGGTGGTATACTTGTGTCCGAGTACCTCGCGCACTGTCGCCAGGAACGGCTGCTCTATCGCCTGTAATATAGACGCAAAACATCATACTGACATCAGTGACACTGACATCTGCAATCAGCCAGGTACAGAGACAGAGAAAAACAAAGCAGCGAACGTGGTCCATCGTGTCTCGGAACCTAACGTAGACCCCCTAGATTATTGTCAAACAGACTTCCCATTTTCGGATATTACTGTATTTAGCGAAGCGTTGTTTTTTTTACGAAGTCGGGCCTTTAAATATTGAAAGCGCTACAAAGTTTTGTCTGTCTCATTTCAACGTGTTACGTGTAGACCTACATTCAAACGAACAGAATACCCAGAATGTGTCTGGCGTCAAGTTGTCGACGAAGCGAGCGTGTGATCGGCCTTGTTCGAGAATTAATTGTATCACTTCGCTGTTCTCGTCCAGACTGGATATGATCTCGTCAATGGCGTTCATGACAACCATGCCATGTGTTCTCAATACAGCACTGCTTGCTAGTCGACCTCGCGGCATCCAATCAGCTGTCGCGTCGTCGTCCAGCTCACGAAACTTCTCGAACGTTTCTCTCACGGCCGGGCTGTTCTCGAACATTCTGCAGAGAAAACAGATCATAATCATAATCAATTCATTTCTAAAGAATAACAGTTACTGACATTGGAGAAGAACTGGAGGGATAACCTTTTTGCTCCGATGACCCACTGATTGATTGACTGATTGACCCCGAGCTAAAATGCGACCCGTTTCGCTGGTGACCACTGGCCAATGCAGTTTATAGCCATTCCGATTCCAAGGATGGAGTGGCCGTCGGAAAGAGTTTAATTGCATTATATCAATCAATCAATCAATCAAACAAACAACTATGGATCCTGTTAAAATGTTAGGCCTATTGCATTAGGCTACACGGTTCTTGTTAATTCAAACAAGTGGATTGTCATATCAAAGTCAACTGAGCTGATTCGTTGTGGGAGCTGTAGGCTTACACATTTTCGTTTGTCTGCCTTTTTTGTCATCGATATCATAATATGATGATGATGATGATGATGATGATGATGATGATGATGATGATGATGATGATGATGATGATGATGATGATGATGATGATAATTACGCCAGCCACGACGTCGTCGCCGTACAACATTTTGTACAACAAAATTAATCCACAAATAATCGAAGTAATGGAGTTGGGGCTTTTCTGGGGCGAACACTTTGGTCGTTATGGGCCAGAAACCTGTTGACACAAACAAACATGTGCGTGCACACGCACCGACTTGTTGACTCGTTAATTACTGTCTATTAGCGCAATAAACATTGATAGCGACCGACCGGAAAAGAAACGCTAATTAACCTAATGAGACTACATAGTCCTACACAGCACGTGATGTCCACGTGCTGTTGTTGACCCAGGACTTCCAGGGACGTAGCTACAACAGGTCTGGGGACAGCAGCACCCCTCTTAAAATGTGCTTTGTCCCCTCGCTCCCCCAAAAATGTAACAAACTCCACACCATTTCTCAAAAAAGGGACCCCGACATTGTCGACTGTAACTTTAAAAAGGATTAGCGGATTGTAACTATTTTTAGCACAGATATTTCTGACACAACTGGCCATCAAATGGCTATTCAGGTTCCCAGCTCACCCAACATCTGCTTCTACACTACATGGGGAAAACAGAACAAATGAAATATGCATTGAAATGAACAGCAAACGTCAACAAACTGGAGATTAGATCGCATAAAAATCTGATCACGGTGGTCTGAGCTAATGAAGTACATCGTTTACCTACAGTACAGTACTTGTAGCCTAAATACGGGCTTGGAGCATTATATTCCATAGTTATCCACTTTGACTCCGCGTCTGACTGAGTTCCAGCTAGCTCACCTTCCCAGTCCTCTACTCGGAATCTCCCTGGTCTT
>Ga0056131_1000301_pt1 | contig 11458 bp, 5 predicted proteins | sample WorMetLIZISLAND1_2_FD_67480 | JGI IMG/M metagenome (GOLD analysis project Ga0056131, IMG submission 67480) | Marine gutless worms symbiont microbial communities from Max Planck institute for Marine Microbiology, Germany - Olavius clavatus LIZARD... ...
CAGGAAACTAGAGTCATGGGGCTACTCTGTGGTGAAAGTTGCGTGATCCTAACTTTAACCGTCTTTGACTGATCCACCCGTGTGACAGACAGAGGGACAGACAGACAGACAGACAGACGGACAGACGGACGGGCGATGGCATATAGCGCGCTATAGCATATATATGCTGTCGCGCGCTAAAAAGTGTTGGTTGATACGGTATGCTTATAATATATTGTAAGTCGCGGTTATTACTCACTTACTTACTTATTTAGTCATTACCAGCCCTGCAATAAACGTCTGTGTTTGGAAGTTTTTACTGAACAGCGAACCATATTTTGACATTGGCCTTGACACCGTCCTTGGCCTTGGCCTTGGCCTTGGAGGCCAAGTTCTTGGCCTTGGCCTTGGCCCTGAGGGTTGTGACCTTGACTACAAGTCTGGTACTAATTTCCAGGAATAGTTTATTTTATGGTGCATCGGTCATTTTCAGATTCTACAACATATTTCCATGCAAACTGTTCCTTCTTTGCTGTCTTAAGTAGGCCTACAGCTGTCACTGTCAGCGAATTAACCATTTTATACGGGATGAACTCAAGTCTGTGTAAAATGCACAGATCGTCCGCTACGATGAAATATGATCGAGACAGCGGTGTTTTAGCGAGGTTACGCCAGTACGATGAGACCATGTGCAGACCGCAGATTGCAACGAGTACCCAGTAACATCACCTCAGACGCTAACAACAGGTGCCCGCGCTGACGGACGGACGGCATCATACACGCGACGTCACACGACCCCCGTGAGACGCGTCTGTTCTGTCTCGCGGCGACGAATTTCTCGTGCAAAAAAATACAAAACAGTAGACTTTCGCCTCAATTATACTCACGACACAAACTCAAGTACAAGCGCATTAACACTTTTTCACAGACTGAGTATTTCCTCAAAACTGTAAAGTTAAAAGTTTTATTGATTAGGGTATGTTGTTGCTTAATTGTCTGCATGTTTGTTTCCCATAGTCTTGTGTTTTAAATGCGCCCCTGGACATTGGTAGAGCTTACGATGTTTTATGGAAATTACATATATAAATATTTGTACGTTTTGACTTTGAGCTTCCCATTTTGACCTACTCGTGAATTTGACTTAGTTTCAGTTTCGGCCTTGAAGTTCAACCTTAACTTCTCAAAAGTTAATGAGTTTTAACTTTCGTGATTCTGAACATGTATAGGCCTAATTTATAAAATTCGGACCCGAACTTTTTGAGAAATTTTCATCTCAGACAAATAAACAAAAAACATCGAACCATTTGCAATGAATGACCGACGGACCAGTCAGCATGCAATGATGCAAACACTCATAAAAACAAGTTAAATAGCGGAGGCAGCCAGTCAGTAAGTCACTGAATGCTCTTAAGAGAATCTCTTCCTAAAGCGATTAGGTCGAAATGCACATTTAAGAGTTAACTTAACTCCCTCACTGCATCTTGTAAGCTAGCCTTAATTTTTGTATTACGGATTGCAAAGCATCAACATGTGGCAAAACATAAAAATATGTTAGGTTTCTGTTCGAAAAATACATTATCCCGTCCAAAGTAAACTTAATATAAGTGAAATCAGTGATAGAAAAAAATGGTACAACTCGCATGAGTTTTATTTTTTTCTTTTTGGTGGATACTTGACTATACGAGTACAGCAATAGAAATATGACATGTATAGGTTTGGAATTTTATGACTTGAACATCACTTTTGACTGGCACTGAAAACAAAATTCTATAAGCGGCCTTGGATGCAGTGCTAATTCGTATAAAACATAAATTGTTCTACCAAATATTAATTAGTATAGGACTCGCAATATCGTTGCTAACTAACTGAATTCTTTGGCTCAACAGAACAGTAATTGGTTTAAGATTGCTATAAATGACACGGATCGCGTCGCGTTATTTCACTGCGACAGATTAAGTTTATTTCGTCATGGTATTGGCACATGGTTGTTGGAAGACATCCATTCCAGATCGCGGACGTGAGTCCAGGTTATGTTGGCATCGATCACGTGACATAATGCACATGTGGGTGACCGGTCCATCGAGATATATCGTATTGCTGCCGCAATTTGTTGCACGGCCGGCGCATGCATTGCGGGTCACAAGCGTGACACGAACAGTGTATCTATCGGCGGTAGATATATGTCGCCGTGTCAGGATAATTATATAGAGACAGACACAAGCATTGCTGCACGGCTCGTGTTACTAGATGCGCTCTCTCGTGATAAATTATCGACATCTCTCAATAGCGTCTTCGCACTGAACAAACCAGTCTATTAAACTCTGTCGGCGAGCAGGTGCTCTGGCCCCGACGCTCTGCAGCGAAGGTGTGGGCGGCTTGTAAAATTCGGTCCCCATTTAAGCCGCAATTCTGTTAAAATACAGTGGACTGTAGTAAATATCTTGGTGAAATAAAGATGCGTAGTATAGACGTTTCACTGCGAAAGATTTGCGGCCTGTTCGTGGATTCATATTTTAAAATCAAATTTGTTTGGAATCGGAACCCCTTTGAGCAGATCTACTGCTGATGCAGTGTCTCTGACACTCTGACATGCAGTCACTTGGGACCGGAGCAGAAAAGCACACGATTATTTAAATCTAAACAAGAACAGCGGAAAAGAGAAACCGGATGTTAAATGTCACGTCACTCACGTGACCACCAATTTTTGGGGCGTTAAATGTTAACAGCTCCAAAATAGCTAAAGATAAATAAATAAAGACACGAACTTCAAAATGTATGTAAAAATCACTTGGCGGGGATATTCACTCTAACGAGCGCCTGCTAGTTCACAGATTTATCAGTAGTCTCCACTGTGTGTGATGCTGAACTGATATGTTGTAAACAGTTTGTTTTTTGTGTATTTTTTCATTTTTTTCTTACTTTTGCTATCGTTTACGGTGAATAAAGATGTATATAAGTTGATAACTCAACGAGGCCTAACTGACGTGCCCTAAAGTAAGTAAGTAGGCTTAAGTCCTAAAATTGTATAGACAACGCTAAAGACATAGGCCCAGGTTACAAACGATATACAGTGACGACTAATGGTGTGTATTATTGCCAAAAAAGATACGACTTAATCTTTTCGCTTCGCTAATATTTTACATTATTTTACGTCGAATTTGTAAACGGATCCGTATTTAGTACACATCGCATCCGATATATTTTGTCACAAGGCCTCTGTGGTCCGGGTATGAGAACTGTAATTAATTCTAAAATATTTTGTTCCAATGCCTGAGCTCTTATAAAATTCCGGAAATTACTGGAGCATGAAGCGGCAGCTTTGGATTATGGTGTAGTTGATATGGATGAAACAAATGACCTCTGCCATGCAGTCATCTGGAACAAAAATTCTTTGCAATCTCTGCAGTGAATGATATAGGTGGATCTTCAAGCCCGAAAGTGCACGGGTCTGTTGGCGGTAGTTACACCTTGCAGTACATCCGGCGACCCACGTCCATCTTGTAGTCCCGCATAATGTCATTGTTTACCATGGGTACTGGCCTATTCAAGCTGGTTGTATGGTCGTGTCCGCCCAGGATGACCCGTATAATGCAGGCTTGTCGTGCGGGTGGGCAGGTATTCAGCACGAGCGTGTGTCGCTTGTCACGGTAACAAAACGCTCGCTAGGTGGGGATAGAGTTAGAGTTGCACTAATGGTTTGTTTTAACGAGTTAATTGCCTGACAATCAAATTTGACATCCAGATGACTCTCACATATACGGCACGGCCATGAGTTCATCAGTGCGGCAGTCCGCAGCTCTAGGCTACCTTTTGTGATTTCTACATTGCTATATACTCGTATTTAAATAAAATGGACCTCATTTGTTGGTAAACCTAATGACGTTTGTCAACAATTTCGATATTACGGAATTAACGATTTGGATTTGTACACATTAAATATTACATTAACTAAGTTATTAAGTTAAGTTAAGTTAAGTTAAGTTAAGAAGAGTATAGAGCTCTTGTAACAGTCCATCTCAGAGCTACAAGATCCGTAAATTATTGTATTATGCAATTATAGAACGAGATTAAATGTACAAGTACAACAACAAAAAACAAAAAAAAATCAGGGCAAAATAAAAATAAAAAATATGCTGAGAACCAAACAAACTCCAAGGGGTGATTTAGCTAGGATTATGCCTATGCTGGCAGGTACAACCAAGAAATATTATGGTCATCTGTACTCATCTTTGTTCGCCAGATAAAACGACAACAAAACGAGACAAAAAAGCAGTCATATGCGACATCTCAGTGCAACACGATGAGAAAATTTTAACATGGGTTTAAAGTGACGATTAGCATAGCCAGCTTATTCTCTGTATCGCACGAAACAAAACAAGTCAAGAAAGCTGTGCTGTTGCAAAAAGACCGCACGATGCTGCATTAATTAACTGCTAACGTATGCAAAGTTTCGGTTTACGGCAGGAAACACCTCAGGTAATAATCACAAATAGCCATCACAACATAAGGGCGACCCGGCAAGTATACTGTATAATGTCATATTCGTCCTAAAAAAATTGGTGATGTTCTCCTACACAAAAGTCAAAAGTGCGGATTTTGGGGCTCCATAGAGCGAAGAAGCGAAGACTATAGTCTGGGCTAATTATCTGTCTTACGACTTTCTAAGTGTGACCACCGAACCTCAACGTTATACAGACAGGACAGCCATGACAACAATAGAGTATAGATGAAACGCGCACGTGCATCATTCACGTTGTAAAAATGAACGAAGGAAGAACTAAGAAAGAGCGTGAAAGACAGCCGATAACCTTGAATATGCCCAAAATCCATTAGACACGTTTCCCCATAACTTCCTCGCATACACGGAGAAGTCGCCAACTCGTTACGGGACTTGCTACGGGGAAGCTGGTGTAATGGACTTGGGCTATCTGGTTAAACTGCCAAGCATGCAGTCCGATGAAGAAAGTCCAGAGCTGTTTCGTGACAAAGCAATAGCGGTATTTATCATGGCACAGCGGTGTCGATCACTCCGATACGCACATGAAGTCGACGACGACGATGTCACGGCAACGCGCCCGCCGTCTGTCACGGGCAACCCTCCCCGCCGACACGCAGGGTCCAGCGGCGCTGTGAGGCCCTCGGGGCTGCAGTTCACACGTTCAGATGCTCCGCCGGCCGTCCGCTGCCCAGGTGCGAAGTCGGCGTGTAATGTGATCAGATAATAACAGATAAACGCCGCCGCCATCTCGTTCAGTGTGAACCACAACTCGCCCCCCGGAGGGGCAATTGTCCGGTACCTCCGCCGGCTACCCTCACTCCTCGCGAGCGGCGACAGCTAGCCGTGCCTCGGCAACTAGTTCTGATTGCTGGTTTCATCGACGGCAATTCAGCGCCGATTCGAAATTGAAATGTTGTTCGGAGGCTTGTAATCGTTCGCTCGGTCGGCCAGGTCGCTGCCTGCCGGACGCAAAAACCCTCAGCCATGCATTCGTGGAACTTTATGACAGTTGTAGCGCAACCAGAAATACAACGATATGGTATATAGGATAGTGTATACTTTACTGTCTTTACAGACGTAGGTTTCCGGCAATATCAAGGATGTTGCGGATAAACAAAATCGTCTCAAATGCAAGTTAATAAACAAATGTAATGATGGGCAGATGGGTATGGCGCTAAAGAGATTGGAGAAAATATTACGGTTTGCAAACTTACGCGAGAAAAGAAAGAATGATGGAGCAGCAGTCCGTTGAAGTGACTAACTACAGAAATAAATGACCTAATGTCGTATTATCTTGTAATTATATCCAAAAGACTAAAACCTCAAGGTCTTTCTCTACGCCGGCTCTTTGCATGCTAACTAATTGTAAGTTCGTAAGTTTTTTTATCATCATATCGTAGTATGTCATATATGGTAGTTACAAATAGTAATATGACACGTTACGATATGATGAGAAAAACTTATGTCCACTTAAACCCTAACGAGTGGACAGCTTAATTTACTGTACGAAACAAAACAGAAAATCGGCGAACTGAAGAATAAAAGAACTACGGAAAGAAAGCCGATGAGTTGAAAGGCCGATATCTCTCTGTACCACTAGTCCTAATGGTGAATAAAGATATATACATCATATCATCTCACTGAGGGATCGGCGGAATGACCACTGCGTCTTACTACCGGTCGCTGAACAGAGCGGTAATCAGAGGCAAATGCACGGCGGAAAAATCAGAACAACTGGCTGAGATGAGTTATTCCGTGATATAGTCCAGCTCTCGATTGACAGCGAAGACCGCGTACACGCAGCTGGCGACTGTTGTGATACGTCTGCTGCGTGACCGTCAATTTACTGTCCTGTCCACGACGCCACTTCTTTGAACTTAATTCGACGTTTTCACGACGGTCCCGCACCGCTGTCAGTCACGCTTATAATTAATCAGCTCAAGACTAAACGACTAACAGACTTCGCTTGACTCGCTGCACGCTATGCTATGCCATTAAGTCGTTGGGTCAGGACACCACTTCATTCATACGGAATGCAAGTTAAAAGAAGTAATGATCACTTCCGTATAAGCGCGGCTACACACCGTACACAGTAAACTGTATTCAAAATATTCATGCAGAAACTTCACGGCATCTCTCACTTACATCTAAACTGTATTACTGATGTAGCAATGAAGGTATGTTTCTGGCCGTGTTTTACAGCCTCTTAGCAATACATCAAAACAACAGGTTATGTAAAATGGTCAAGCATGCAATCGTCAACATTTCTGTCGACGGGAGCTGTACGTGTGAGATCAATCATATCATATACTCTTGCATAAGCAACATGCTGGCGAAAGAATATTTTTTTGGTTTTCGTCATAAATAGCTTTCAATTATCACTGATATCAACCAGGCTGAACTAGTTTGTAATATGACTGTATAATCTACGCCTTCGTCAGCAGCGGGAGGGCGCGATCGAACGCTATCGATACAATTTGCCACAGCAATGTCAACAGGAAGATTTTCACAGAATTCACAGAACTCTCAAATTATGCATGGCCCACACTAAATGTTAACAAAAGCCATCGGTGCCGCACAGGCATGTTAATATCTCTTCATGACTAATTAGTACCATAGCCTATGCCGTATAATTGCAGTTGCACCATTCGTAATTTTATGAATGATTTATCCTTGCCAGTTCTTCGTCCGACATCAGTTGCATTCTGCGTTAATGCAGTGCGATAAAACATTGAGATAAAGATGAAGAATGCAGCAGCAGCAGCCGCATGACGTCACGCTCACGTTAGCCCGCCGCCGCCGACGGCGATATTATCAATTACTCTCTTTGGCGCTACGTCACGTGATCCACCAGACCGGAAGTGTATCCCGACACGCTTGGCGGGACGACTCGGTGCGGCCGTGCGTCGGGTTGGACCGACCGTCAGACCCGACAATTAACGTAATCGCGCTAGCGGCAATTGGCGCCATGCACGCACACATCCACGTCCGTCATGCTTTGACCTCGAGCTAACTTTTAACTGCACTGCACTCAATAAGTATGTAACTGACGCCAAGCCATCAAAGCCTGCGTCCGTCGAAAAGTATCTCTATCTATTTGAAAACTAAATGTTTGGCACGATTGCTGATGTGCACTTCGCAAACGTGATGTTTGATCGACCCTCGTGTCTTGCAGGCTCAATTGCATAGTCATTCTGGCAATAAAAATATCCAGGCATATACTACCTCGACAGCATTATAGCATATCATAAGTAGGCTTATATTAGAACAAAAAAATGCAAAATGACTGACTTTTCCCAGTTTTCCGAGCCATTTGTAATTGACAGACTCTTGTAGATATAGTATTTATTTATTTTATGTCTTTTTGTGCTGCACTATTTCCGTAATCTTAAGCTCCCAATCTGTTTTGCATCTTTCATGCGTCTGCTTTTCTTTTACTGTCTGTATTATTTGATTTTACGTGCTTCTTTGGTGTGATAATAAATAGCAAACTGCAGCCAGTATGGTATCAATGCTGCTGCTGCTGCTTGAGCAGGCTGTTGCCATGACATCGGTGCCAAGCGACGACTGTGATTGGTCGACAGTTTCCTCCAATCGTCGCAGAGCAGGTGTCTGTCAATATGGCGGCGCGCTGCAACTGGACGTGGCCTGCGCACGACTGACGTCTGTAAAGGCGTCATCAAAGTCGGCGTTGCGGACAAGCGCGTGACGCTAACTTGGCAGGCGCGCGTGACGTCATTATAAAACCACACGTGACAGACAGACAATCACCGCACGGCACCGCGCGCTCGCCGCTAACGACTCTGCTGGGAATATACTCGGCACTTGATGCTAGACAAAACTCCATGCTCTATAGCATCTGGTTTCGTCTAACTTCATTATAGTTCAATGCTGTCCGATTATACGCGTAATGCTCGACCGGGTACGCTTAAGCCCTGTCCACACTGTCGCAGAAAACGTAACGTTACAACTCATTCAGAGCAAATGTGTGCCAGCATTGCTCTATGGTCTAGATGCTTGACCTTTAAATAAAAGTGACATTACTACTTTGGACTTTGTGGTAAATCAGTTTTTCATGAAATTATTTTTACAAGTGATATCAATATCAGCTAATGTCAGCTAATGTTTAATTTTAGATTGCCAAGTGAACAGCTTGTACAACGAAAGGACAGATATATCAGTAGACTCCACTGTGTGTGATGCTGAAATGATATGTTGTAAATAGTCTGTTTTGTGTATTTTTTCATTTTTTTACTTTTGCTATATCGTTTACGGTGAATAGAGATGTATGCAAAGTGCGACTGTCGCCGAAAACGGCGAATGTCGCAGAAAACGGCGAGTCAACGGCGACAGTCGCCGAATTCGGTGACAGTCGCACTTTTCTGCGACAGTCGCTGTTCTCGGCGACAAATTGTCGCCGAAATCGGCGAATATATAGTCGCCAGTGTGGACAGGCTTTTATGCATTGTTCCATATATTTCCTCTATTTTCATTCGTCGAATCGTCGTGCCCATAGCTTTGTTTCGATTTGTCATGGTAATATTGAGACTTATTGAGTAAAGTAGGGACGTTCTTTCGTGATCTCCACATGAAGTCAAAAAAGAAAGTCAAACCCAGAGAGCGAGCATTAAATTGTTCCCTCCAAACTATGCGACTTCAGATGCGCGGCGCCGGCTGAATTCCGTTTTCATGGTCTCAACTTCTCAAGCCAGTCAGTGCACACCAAGTTTTATGCACATAGACTACGTTGCTAAAAAGTTTGAAAAATATGACAGGGGATTACTTTTTCCGCACCCTGTATGTTCCGTAATGATAATGTTACCGTCCGGTGTTTATCGGTAACAAAATTCTGCTTGGAGACAGGCATGCACATGCCCTGTGAACAACTCGCCCATGCAACAGCAAGCCCATGCACCCGGCCTGCCGCCTGGAGTGGAACCCACAACCCTTTTGATTGCAAGTCCGATGCTCTAACCGCTATACGCCATGCACAAACCATGCATGTCATTACCTGTGATGGCACAATGTCGGTGAACGATGCCGATGGTTAGGGTTTGGCGCAGGCGTTGCAGGCTGGCCATGCATGTGCCCTTTGGAAATTTTACCGCCGAATTAAACGCTGTTCCGTCATTAACTCGTGACGCAAAATACCTATATGCAGTCTGCTAATCAAAATAGGAATTCTGTATCGTACTGGGTCATAGATTTATATACACTAAATGCCTAAACGTGCTGGTGACGAACGCATGGTTCGTATAACTTCGCAATAATGGAACTTACGGCTTTTTACGTTTTACGAATATACGTATACAAATACGATAGGGCAAACTTCCTCATGCATATAGGTAGCCTATGATAAAGGCAAACGTGTAAATATGTAGTGTGCCTTTAACCGAACAGGCTACTACAAAGAACCGTGCATATAGGCATATGCAAATTATGCATGGCAATGCAGTCGCATCACCTCGGCGACCGTCTTCCAATCGCTTTTGTCGCTGCTTCAGTTCTGGGCCGGCTGATGGACGGCAACGGTATGTTGGTTGGTCTTCTATCCATCGAGTTCAGATTGATTGATTGATACCTCATACCTGGAATAAGGGAGAAAGTGGAAACGATGGAGTCGAGGCAGCGCGAGGGAGTGAAGTCTTTCCTGCATGCATGCGTGCAATATCAAACTTCTCTGCGTGGCGCTCGTGAGTTCCTGCGCCTTCTGCACAAGATATTTAACGACAGAGCCATGTCCCATCTAACTTTTTAAAGGCTATACCACTATAACTCTGTATTATGTGGGCCAATGTGGCTTATGGACAATGGTTAGTTTTCCTGCGTGACATGGAGCCCAATGCAATATTGCAAGTTTGATGTGCAACTCATCTGAAACAGAGTTCAGCATAGGCTCATATGCATCGGCGCCGCTGACCGCCGAAATGTAATGGCAACCAATGCTTTATGTATACAAATTATAGAAATTGAACAGGCCTACTGATTGATGCAAATAGCCGTGATGTTACGATGTTACGATGTATAATGACCATCACATACATATTTCTGACAATTAAAATGTAAACTTTACATGCATGCACAGTGTTTAAGTTGACGCTCCAACAATGTCTGCAATTCGGAATAAATAAGCAAATAAACTGATCGTAAATTGTCATGTGACTAGGTGACTAGATCGTCCACAACGTTAATGATTTCGTCATCATCGTCGTCATCGTCGTCGCGTGTCAACGTGTCAAGCCTATGCGCCGGTTCGGGGCAACGTGTCGACACAGTGTGCCGTTCTCCCTCCGTGTCGACACTGCTGCAGCTGCTGCAGTCGGTCAGCTCGACTTCCGGTTCCTGGTGATCACGTGACTCGAGATGCGGAAGTAGTCGAAATGGCGCCGACGTTTTGGTAACGCTACCCGCACGTCTCTCTATTACGTCACTTCCGGTTGCCGCTTGGCTGCAGTGCGCATGTCGCCGGAAGTCTGGTAGTTGTCGAAAAGGATCGCGACTTTTGCTGTCATCATCACTGTCATGAACGTCGCGTTCGTCAGATGACTGACGTTCGTGAACCTGAAAGCAGTTTAAAAATATCGATAACAACAGTTTCTCATCAGTAAACTTTATGTGAGGACTGAGGAGCTACAAACATCTTTGTGACCCATATGATGATATGTGTCTCTAACTCTCTATCCAATTACGGCAGGGTTTTATCCATACACCATAAAATAGCATGCAGTGGGGGAATATGCTGGGGGGGGGTTGGAGCCTGTGCTCCCAGCGCGGGGTCCATGGCGGGCATGCAGGGCACCTGGTTACCCCTTGTCAGTCAACCCCCTGTGGTCTGATGGGGCCGAAGCTTTACGATATGGATATATATAGCTATAAATTTTTACAGCGCGCCAGCATAGCTAGCTATGCAAAGCGCTGTATTAGCTATGATAGATTCTGTCCGACCGTCCGTCCGACCGTCCGTCACAGTCCGGTATCATG
>Ga0056131_1000304_pt1 | contig 11437 bp, 5 predicted proteins | sample WorMetLIZISLAND1_2_FD_67480 | JGI IMG/M metagenome (GOLD analysis project Ga0056131, IMG submission 67480) | Marine gutless worms symbiont microbial communities from Max Planck institute for Marine Microbiology, Germany - Olavius clavatus LIZARD... ...
GAAGAATTCAAACCTATTTGAACACGGTACCTAAACGTTACAGACAGACAGACGGACAGACAGACGACATGCAATCTCATAACCGTGCTCTGCGCTAGCATCGCGCGGTAATAATAATAACTGTAATTATTTTTATTCGTGATTAAATCTATTGCTGCTGTATCTTACTGTCTGACAGATGGAGTGCTTAATGTGCATGTGGTTCCATTATTCAGTAACTATTAGTTTGTCATCATGTGGATTGTATACTCTGTAATCTCTTGACACCAGTGGTGTGCCTGCTTGCCTCTGTCATGATGCAAAACTAATATATGCATGAACATGTATTCATCACAGAATTGCCTGTGCCCAAGCTTTTCTGCGGTCACTTGAGCATGTTTTCCTAAAGTATCAAATGCACATAGCATATAGTAACACATTCCAGTAATGCAGTCTGCTAAAGCCATGAATGGCTGCTGTTCAGTGCTAGAGATGCAAAGATGCGAGAAGTATTCGATAAAGTGTTTCCCGAACTGAAGAAACAGCGTGAGGAGAAGGAAAGATTAATGAGGTGTTTTGCTTGATTTGCTTGTTTGTTAGTTTTTGATATGTAGTGGTTACTTTTGTGTTGTTTGTGAGACCAATTGACTGATATGCCACTAGTTTTTTATATGCAGTTTTTTTAGTTTTATGATGATATTTGTTAGCTTTGTTGTGTAAACAAGCCCTCACGGCCCTAATAGCAGGATAGCAGGACAAATGTCACATGCCCAGAATATGCCATATGCCATATGGCGTGTACAGCATTCCACATAAAACATAAACCTGCCCTCCATGTGCTACTGATATGAGCTGGAATGTGCTGTCAGCAGATGCTCAAGATTCAAGCTTAGCCACTGTTGGCTGCTGACACCCCAGTAGCTTAGTAAAAATACGATACCACGAACCAGTCACTGGCCAAAGAAGTAAACAGACAGAATTTTATTATAGTATAGATTGTGTTGAATATTTCTTGCTATCTTATCTTACACATCAGTGCAGTTTTTGTGGATAGGGTTGCAGTTGCTGCAGCTGTCTGTTATGAACCAGTATGGTATAGATTGCTACATCATAGTACGGATATTCACTAAAGAATGTTGTCTGCTAGGGTGACAAGTACAAGGCCGACTGCCTATGCTCGCAGTGAAGCGAATGTGGAACAGATTGTGGATGGCCTACATGAGCAGGCGGTTCGTACTTCAGCTATTTTGTGTTAATTATGTTGTCATATGATGCTTTTCAAGACTTCTTTTAACCTTGTGCAGTTCCTTATTCAAAGGCTCAATAGTGCTCACATGTAAAGCAGATTATGCTGGTTACAAACAGTACACAGTATCTGTAATAATTTGTACGTAGTTTTAATTTTAGTTCTTTATTTGCGTGTTATTTTTTTGCAGTAACTTAGTAGCAGAGCATTGTACAATAAATGTGATGCTGTCTGTGCTTGTGATTAGGTTGGGCTTTGTCTGAGTCAGTAATGGCTAATTACTAATTAATGTTTAACTGATGAATTTTTAGCGGATCGTGATCAGTTTTGGCCGATCATGATTGGCTATTGGCGTCTGTCCATCCGTCTGTGATGCTGTGTACTGTGGCTACATGATACATCTGACAGCAAAAGTTTCTGAAGACATGAATAGGAAGTGTCCCCAAGGAACACAATTTTATAACTTTAACCCTGTACACCAACCCTTTCCCCTCAAACCCCCACATCTTGAACCATAGACATTGGTGCTATATGGCAAATAAATTCAAACGATAATGCGAACTAGTATGCAGCTGAAATTTACACATCTGGAATTACCATTGTCGGCAAGCAGCATGACTATTCCAGACAACGTAGTGTGATCAGCTTCTTGTCAGCAATATCTGGGCTTCTTGTTGTCAACAGGAGGAGGAGAGAAAGATGCGAAGTCTGGCAGTAATTCCGCCGATGCTGCTTGACGACTATCAGAAGAAGCTGCAGTTCTACAACAACAATGGGCTGCTTGACGACCCAAAGACGATCAATGAAGAAACAGTGTCAAAGACCAACTACTGGACGGACACTGAGAAGGAGATCTTTCGTGACAAGTACCTTCACCGTCCAAAGAACTTTGGATACATTGCCTCAGCACTTCACAATAAGGTCTGTTGCTTTTTATTTCACAACGCACGGATGTATTGGGTCCTGATGGTGGTGGAATATGATGGTGACGAACCCACAGAGGTAAACAATTTATTGAGCCAGCCATAAAAGCCCTAAATGATTCTTTTGTTATTATATTGCCAAGTTCATTGTTTTTTTACATGTAAAGTCTCCTTTGTTATGCGAGTAGCTTTTCTGCACTAATTTCACGAAACTGGCAAATTTTTTGAGTGTTCACTTTCCTGAATAATTACAGTACCATTTGATGCAGTTTTCCAAACTGTTTGGCAAATATGTGTCAAACAGTTATGATATTTTGCTTGCAGACATCAATTGAAAGACGTCATGTTGCCTAAATTCTGTGAATTTTTATCACTAGTATTAGGATTCACACTGCGGAACTAGCAGATACCCCAGAAGGTTGCTTGTTCTGCAGTCCAAACTGAGTAACCAGTCTGCACCAGAAAACTTGTTGCTGTTTGGGTGGTCTAAAGGTGAAAATTACATTCGGTCTCTGTAGATAATTGACTAACTTTTAAGGATTAGATGGAAACAACTTTTCATATTGTAGAGCTGATTTGCATTAATGATGTATTTTGCTGGCGAACACACCTATCCACCATGTTGTTACTCTACAAGATTTGTTCACTGCCATACTTCCTCCAACTAGTGCATAATTTGTGCCTTGTGTATTTGTCATTATTGCATTGCATCATATGCATGCACTGTTGTAACTTACATGTTGATAAGCAGTTTATGCTATTGAAGCTGTTAATTGGTGTTAAGCAATACTCACAGGTTCCCAATGTAAACCTTTAGAGAATGCAATTAGTCAATGATGAGCATGTAAATGGCCTGGTTAGAGAGCTGTCAGTGTATTAATGTACAATTAGCAGTTATTTCAGTTGTCCTCATCAACATAACAGTGATCTTTGGTTATTTTTTATATGGCTGTGATGTTGTTCTGCTATAGAGTGCTGAAGACTGTGTACTGTTCTACTACTTATCCAAGAAGTCGGCTAATTACAAGCAGATGGTCCGACGTCAGAATGCCGCACCCCCACGCACCAGGAAACCAAAGCCCTATCGACCACCAGTGGTATAGATCTATTCACACGTCTATTCACATTCCATTATGTTTGCATCTGTATCTGTTTATTCTTACTGCGTGTAATGGGCTGTAATTAGAGCATTAAATCGCAACGATTTTTGTTAATCGATTAATCATGAAATTTGGTGATTAATAGTCGATTAATCTGATAAATGTACAGTTTTACTTACTATTAATAGGCAAAACTCTGTAAAATTGCTTAAAATTAATCGATTAATCTTTAGCCGATTAATCGATTAATCCGATTAATTTTACGCAATTTTAAGTAAAGCTGTGTAAATTTGCGTAAAATTACTCGGATTAATCGGGTTAATCAAGTAATCTTTAGTCGATTAATCGACTTATCCTGATTAATCTTGTCAATTAATCCTGGCGTTTAATCGATTATTAATCAAGCTCTATTAATCGTTTTTAATTGATTAATCGTTTAGTCGATTAAATGCTGTATCTGTGATGTTTGTTGATTATCGAATCTTAACCCCATTGATGTGGATCCAAAGTAAACTTTGGCATGGAAAACTGTTTTGAGAGGAGTATCTCGAGTTATCCTGCGATATGTCTGATGCCTAGGCATTACTATATGTAAGGTAGTCACTATTGACATTTGGTGGAGCTTATGTGCATTCCACCATTAGGGAGAGTACTTTTTTAAAATAATTATTCCATTATTAAGGGTTTAAAGTCCATAATTGTTGAGTGCGGCTACAATGATAATTTTGTTTTTATATTGTGTATTTTATATTATGTTAAATTGTATGTTGTATATTACTACATACCACACAGCTATAGATGTCGTTCATTTTATCGATAGCTGTGCGAGAGAATGGATGCTGTGACAGTAAAGCAGTTAAAATTCTTGAGAACGTGTGTGCTGCAGCTGAGTGTTTCTAGCTGGCATCAAGTGATTGGGAAAGTGTGTTTGAAAATGTTTGGTTTTCTGCTTGTGAACTTACATGTGAATTATTGTAGACACAGTCATTGCGTGAGATAAAGGACGAGAAGACTGATGATGGTGAAATGGTGCTGGAATTTGCCGAGTAAGTGTTTGCTGTGAAAAAATATGCTGATATATTTTGCTGTTTTTAATCCGAAAACCGTTTAGTTTTTACCACACGATGCATGGCATTGCTACACCGATATTATCTCTAATGTTGAGATATTATGGTCATACAGGTTGGGATACTTGGAAAGTATTTGCATGGATAATTACCCTATAGTCTTCTCTTTTTACAGCCCATGGCATCAGCGATATAGTACGGGAGGAATATCACCGAATTGTTTTGAAAATTGTCGCTATCCATACCTATGCTCAGGTGTCATAATGGTTATTTGTAATTTCTACATGGGAGCATTCCTTCTGTCTGCACATGATCATGTATGGTGAACCAAAACTCTTCAGCCATATTGCCTTACTGAAGTTAGCAGTTAATTATGGCAGCATCTTGCAGTCCTCTTGCAACCGGATAGCTTTCTTGCATTTGCCTACAGTAGCCTCTGAGTATAACTTATCATGAGCAGTTAGTACAACTTAAAGCATTACTTATGACTATGAATTACAACAGTTTGTCAATCCGCTTATGGATTAACTTACTGTCCTATAATTGTATGATAATAGTAGTTCTAGCAGTTGCAGCTTATAGCAGTGGTGTGAGTTGTGTGACTGCTTGTTTGTTTCAGTGACAAAAAGCTGTCGTCGGATGAGTATGAGAAGGCTGGTGAAGGAGATGATGAGCAGGCTGACGTAGTTGTTGAAGCTGCAGAAGGCCAGTTGTCATCAGATGGTGATGAGCTGTTAGTGAGAGATCCGGTGATGTTGAAAGATACACAGCCTGCCGATGTCGACTCTGTGCATTCAGGTACTGCATGTCTGTTTTATAGATAAGTCTTTTTATTAAAGATGCCTAGCAAAACTGTGAACTCTTTAGTTGATGGCTTGGATATGCCAGTTTGTAATGTAGGACTACTTTTGCAGCACTGGAATATTTTTAATTGAATATCCATTCTGACACTGGCAGTGACTTATTAAGGGTGTCAATGTTAAACAATTTATGCCCCAAAAGTAAGAATAGTTTTATTTAACCGGCCAATTTATTCCAAACACTGAACTTTTGGGAATTCTTGGAGCAGAACTTGTTACATGCCTGATGCCACTTCTGTCACACAACCAGCAGAATCGATGCACCGAAGAGTAATAATGATGTTAATGGTAGAGTAAAAAATTAAAAATGCAGAAAATCTCCCAGGCAGACAGTGGCAACAAATCTAATGGCTGGTGGTCGAAGAATCTATTTTATAAAAATCCGTCTATAACCAAATGGTCACAGAATGGTCGGCATCCAGGTAAGCAACCAGGTAGCTAGGGGCGGAGCAACGATGTGTCAGTACCTGCATTCACTGCCTGCCCATGCAATGAACACTGGCCATTCCACACACCAGGCTGCTGGCCAGGAGGACAGCTGTGCATATCAGCAGATCTGGGTCAGGTGTGTTGACTTTGGCCTCACTGATCACTGTCTCTGATTGAATGGAACCAGCCATATACGCATATTGGTTACAATCCATGTAATATGTAGCATGAGACTGTGATCTATGCCTGTATGTCAGGCAATTTTGTCTGTACTAAGTTGCATCGTAATCAAGGTTAGGCAGCTTGTGACAATAATGCTCATTCAACAAAACAGTTCAGTGTTTAATTCATTTCGTGCCATTCCATGGCACGGCATGGAATGGCATGATTACTTGTGCTGATTGACAGGTTTGGCAAGAACGTCTGTTCCGCTGACCGAGTCACATGAAGGTCATCTTTGTACTGAAACAGACATTAGAGGAGACAGAACATCCCACAGTGACTGTGTCGGGAGTTTGGCCGCATGTCTGCCGGACTCAAAGAGCATGCAGTTGAATACTGCTGCACAGAAAGATGACTTCGTCCAATCTCCGTCTCAGCTTCGTAAGTTATTTCCTCATCATAGCTGCTTTTACTTAAAACGTTTAAGGCACTGAATGGCTTTTTATCTGCTGATATGCTGTGAAGAAACCACTCACTCAGCCTTGTAAGTCATGATCCACGACTGTCATTGATTGTGTAGACTAGACAGTGTTCCATAAAACGTAGCAGTATCATGTGGACATAGCTTTCAGTGCTTTAAATGTCTATCCTTCAGAGCTTTGACACTGTTAGTTGGGCAACAGGAAGGGCATCTATTCTGTAAAACCTGTGAACACAACGATTACCAAAAGGTACTTCTGGGACTGGCCTGACTTGGAGTGGTTTGGGAAGGATAGGCTGCTTAAAGAAAAACCGAGTCTGTAACATGTATCGGTGTGCTTAAGAAGCAGGAGCTTAGCTTGTCCATTGTTCCTAGGTTAGCTGATGAGTAAAGGGCATCAAAGTTCTGAAGTATTAATGGGCGACAGGATGTTCGGCCTGCTGCCCAACCAACCAACAGTGTCAATACACTGAAGGCCGAGCTGTTTACTTTAATCTTTTACACTTCAGTGCTTTTACTCTGTTGGTTGTCTGACACACAATGGCATCTGTAAAAAGTCCTGCTTCCCAAATTTTCCTCAGTTCACATTTGCTGAACTCGGCCTAAACTAGGAGTAACACTAACTATCCCAGCCAGTTGAACAGAAATTGAAATTAGTAGTAGTTGTAGTAAAATTGTAAATGTGATGCAGTGAAGTTCTTTTTTAGTACAAACATAATATTGATTTGCTGGTCTTTAGTAAGCTGAAGAATATTTTTACTTCCCCAGAGCTGTTTGATTAAACATTTGTTATGCAGCAGAGCAGTTACAACTGTTTGTCTTTAGTGGATAGTTGCTATATGTTTATTGGTTGTGAGAGTACTGTGAAGCTGTTTTGATAGCATGAAGTTGACATTATTTGTTGGCAGCAATCTGCACATCAAGGCATACTGCTGCTGACACAGTGGAGTCTATTATTGCAATGGTAATTGGATCTCATGCTAATACGGTGACAACAGCAGCCGAGTGGAAAAGGGGCGACCTGTTGCCTAGTATCTGTGCCGATACAAACAGTACATTGACGCGTCCCACTGCTGCTGACACGATTGAAGCAATCATTGCAAGAGAGATTGGAGTTAACAGTGATGGAACGTCAGATGGAGCCGGGTGGAAAAAGGTTGGCTCTCGGACGAGCGTTTGCAGTGACAACACCAGTGATACGCTGAGTGCTGATGAAGGCCAACGAGATGAGGATGAGGTAAGGCCTCGTCGAGGGCGGACAGAAGAAACATCTGCAAGCAGCGTTGTTGGAACAGTTCTACCAGCGGTCATTGATCATAACCGCAATGGCTGTGGGCCCCATGGATTGGCCACGTCGTCAGCCAATGGACCGGACATGGGTGTGTTTTCTTTTTTACGGCAGAGTGGTAATACACTTCATATGCCACAAACTAAAGAGCCGCTGTCGTCTTTCAACAGGCATTTCAATTCCTCAAAACCACCCGATGCACGGCACGTACTGGCAAATGGTGATAATCGGGCAGTCCCACCTGCTGGCTCCCTAATGGCATCAGTGCTCGGTCGTGGAGCACATACGCTGCGTGTTCGTGATGTAATCCATACAGCAATCGAGGAGAACCTGCAGAGTAGAAATTCACCGTCTGCGAGTCTGGACAACCTGTGGCAGCTTTACAGCCAGAATCAAGGACTGCTGCCTCGCAGTGTTGTGACCGCTGATATGCCAAATGAATCTGCACAGGATCTGTCCTGTCGTAACCGTGAGCCCCATTCAGCCGTGGTGAAGGCACCACCAGCGCCACAGAACTGTGTTGGTCCACGTGTTGTCGCTGCTGGCTTACTTAGTACGGAGAAGTCTCCGCCACCAGCTCACAGCCACTATGGGCGTCCGCCAGTTGCTGTGAGGCCGCCGCCGCCACCTGTTGTCGACCGATGTCAGGATCCTCTCTACCATCTGGCTGAGGTCGCGGTACAGAGAGGTCGAGTAGAAGTGTCTGGGGACCGGCACCGGTCTAGTCCAGTCACAGGAGTGGGAGCTGGTTACAATGGACCGCCACATCTTCGTCCTTCAGTTCACCCAGGTGAGTTGAATCGTTCCCGTGATGGAGTGCCGGCACCGCTGCCTGGTGGCTCAATAACTCTAGGGACACCTCGACATTTGATGGCAGCTGACATGCCTTCAAGACCTCTTGTACCTGTAGCCGATGTCAGCCAGCATAGCCTGCCACATGCTGCAAAAGTTAAAGATAGCGTTGAACTAGCACAAGAAGCACTACGCTATCTCGGTCAGCCTGACTCTTCACAAAGAGCTGTAATGGAGCAGGTTATGGCTCAAGTTGCACGATCGTTTACGTCATCAAATCCGTCTCACACCATCTTGATGGGCGACTATGTTACCGCTCAGCAGATGCAGACTTCACAATATCAACAGACTACACAACCTCCAAACATACCATCACACTGTTACCCACACCGCCAGCCAACCGACCATCGGACTGGGGTGCGTGATCACGTGCCTTCACCTCGCATTCCTGACTTGCTGGATGGCATGAGAATGATGACAGATGCGACCCTAAACCACGTGCCTGCAGTACAAAATCGTCCACACCTTCCCGAACGACCACAGCATCCCATACCTTCATCCCAGTTTAGTCGGCGGCCACTGACAGCTGCAAGCGTCATTGACGCCATTATCACTCATCAGATCAACAAAGAGGTGCCAGTGTCAGGAACGTTGAGTGGCACGGTCTTGAATCGGTTGCCAGAGCCGCCAGTTATGTCGTTGAATTCTGCCCGAATGGGAAATGTTAACGGTTCCATTCAGCCAGACAGAAACATTTCTAGTATGGATGGCAGAACAGCTTTGTATCCACTTCGACCCAGCATTGCAGAACGGCTCGAGAAGGAGCACGGTGGTGCAGCTAATGGTCATCGTGCAGTCGCAATCAGAAACCAAGAGACATCAAAAAGTGCAGCATCTTCGATGCCAATGGTACAGCTAGTGACACGTGCCGTCACTCTTGGTGAACACATAGACAAGATTATTCAGAAAGACTTTAGTATCCCGGCTTACGACAGTCCTCAACAGATGGCTTTGGACACATTTAGAAATGGTATGTGTATCACTGTTGTTAGCTTCTGCTTGAATAATAACAGAGATCATTATTCCAGCCCAGCATAGTTGAGCTGGTATTGTATGCATAGAACATGTTGTCACATTGTCACCGTTATCATGTATGTTTTTATCTTTGGTTCGATGACAGTAACAAATGGTTGTTGACTTAGCACTGAATGCTCAGCATGCCAGTGTTAACCTCAATGCACTCACTGCTCCCACTGTTCTTGTAGCCACACTTTGCTCTTTCATACAGATACATCATAGTGTAGACTTTGACGTAACCCCAGTATTTCTATTTTTTTTCTAAAACCACAACAGTTTATTTCCTTGACTGTAGCCTTTTTTACCATTATTTTTCTAAAAAGTCAAAAAATTTTTCTTCTATTGTCTGGTTTGTATCAGCACCGGCATATCTCAGTCGACACATCAGAGTATGCAGTGGCACTCATTCACTGCGGTCATCAGCTGTTCCATTTCTCGATGTGCCGTTCAGACGCACTGACATTGGCAAACAATCTTTCAGCTGTGCTGCGCCTGCAACTTGGAACTCTCTGCCTCCTCCTGTCATCAACTGTGACACACTCTTTATTTAAATCTAGGCTAAAAACTCACTTGTTTAATACTGCTTATAGCTAGCTTACGTTTACCTGTTCCGCTAGCGCCTCTGAAGCTACGGCACTATGGCGCTCTACAAGTGTATTATTATTGTTATTATTATTATTATTATGTATACTGTAGTTTTCCAACTGTCATGAATGTTTGGTGAGGTGTAAGAATGTGTGTGTGTTTTCTAAGGTGCTAAGGTTGATACAAAGAATGCACTGCGGACATTTCTTACGAGTTCAAGTGATTTTTCTTCCGATGCTGCTGCTCGGCAGCGTGAAAGTGCGGCTACTGTGGCCTGCACTAACCCACCATCGGTTGCTGAGGTTACAGTGAGCAGTGGCATGCGTAACTGTCTGCCAGTCATGCCAGTTTCCACGGCATCGCTTCGACCAGTTCACCATTCTGCAGGCCATGCAGTACAGTATGCATCCAACACTGATGGCTCTGCAGGCCATTCTATTCCAACAAGCCGTGTGGAAATGACCGCTTCTCTTCAGAAATCTCCCAAGCAGTCGCCGGCCTATCTCCCAGCCGCTGCCATATTTCCCACCATTACCGATATTGCCCGATTTAGCATTAATTCAACGGGGCATCCTCCGCTGGCCGTTCCATTCTTGGTTGCTGGTCCACCACCAGTTGAGCAAGGCATTCGTGGAAGACAGATATTTGGCACATTGGCTATGACTAGTGTTCCACAGCCGTCGTCATCGCTCAGTTCAATTGTTTTGCCGGCTGGCTTTGTGGCTGGTCCTGCTGTGCGACTTCCTGTTGCCCCGGTACAGTCTGAAGTTAGCCTTGTTACGACGACAAGTGCAGTGCTACAAAGTTCTGCTGTGGAACGGAGTCCAGTCACCTCACAAGCGGTGGTAACTGATGAAGAACGTATCGGTGCACCGGTTGAGCAAGCGGATCATCACGATATGTCATCAGCAGTGAACTGGAAACTGAAGATGGCAAGAGATCATGTTAGTAATAGTGAATTTACACTCAGAATTTCATTTTTGGATCAGGAACTGATCCCATATCACTACTTACCTTGTTGTTGTTGTTGTTGTTGTTGTTGGGGTGATGCTGTTGAAAAAAGTCCAATGGTCGATTGTGTGAACGTCACTCAAATCTGCACTCAGTTGAATCCATTCAACTCGCTGAGTTTACTCAAATCCTCACTCAAACAAAATTTATTGCATGAAACAAATGCCCCTCATGCTGACTCTAATCTCTTCAGTGTGAAATTCAGTGACCTATTTTGATAAAACGTTTCTGATTGGTCCGTGATGACATCATACTCACGTAATGACCAGTCAGAATTGCAACAAAAACACGGTGCAAATGATAGAATGCTGTTATATTCATCAGGTGGCACCAAAGCCATTGAGCTTTTATGCTGCTTCCAACTGCTGTGACTTGGGGGGCCGAAATTCGAGGCAGAAGCGGGAAGGGGTTCTTGGGGAGGGGGCAGCGAGCCCCTT
>Ga0056131_1000305_pt1 | contig 11435 bp, 10 predicted proteins | sample WorMetLIZISLAND1_2_FD_67480 | JGI IMG/M metagenome (GOLD analysis project Ga0056131, IMG submission 67480) | Marine gutless worms symbiont microbial communities from Max Planck institute for Marine Microbiology, Germany - Olavius clavatus LIZARD... ...
AATGCACTGTACCATGTCCTGTTTGGCGACAGCAATGTCCCGGACGTACGTGTGTCGAACCAGCTGTGAGTCATCAGCAAAACTGTGCAACTGAACACCATGCTGGTGGACGATGTCATGAAAATTGATGCTAAGTATGGAGTAATAATATTTTACGTTCTCAAGAAATTATTGACCAAGTGAAACAAATAAATTCTGTTCATTCATTCATTTTATTTTGTCAAATCACTCGTTGTCTGCAGACTTGTTTGTACACACAAAAAAGTTTTTCCCCCAAAACACTAGATTTTTTCCAGCCCTAGTAGAAAATTTGCCGTAAAGGCATAATTCACACAATGCAGAAATTCACAAACTGCACCCAAGCTACGGCCGTACGACAAGTGTAAATTAATAGATAAATGTGGACTGCAATATGCTGATCCGCGAGACCGCGGCCTCATGCGAGCAACGGTGCATCACAGCAGTTTCCCATGCCCGGCGCCAGCGCCAGCAGGTGCTCTGAGGTCACGTGACCGTGTGCGATACAGGTAAGCCCGTAGGCGTGTCAATAAACCTGTCACAGGCCCAGTTAAAGCCTGCAGGTGGGTGTTATGATTGGAGTAATGTTGTTATAATTTGTTGCAAGTAAATTATTGCCGTATTGCTGTTTTCTGGGGGTGTATTTACCCGTGCAGAATCCCGAGTTTGCGAGGTAAAAACTAAAGAGTTTCATTTTAAGAGACATTGTTGATCTCTGAATGTGGCGATGCACTCAGTTCATTCTAGAGCGACACTGGCTACAGGTCGCATTGATGAAATAGGAAATTTGGTTGATTGATTAGTTTCTTAGGGAAGATAGGGTTAGGGTAAGTATTAGCAGTCTTGTTAGTATTAAATTAGATTACAAGAAATAAGGAAATAAAATGTTTATCAGGTTAATTTATCAGACAGTTAAGCCTAGTTTTCAGACATTGAGACAGTCTTTTACGTTAGTTTAGTAACCTGTCCTTATGGCATAGAAGTGGCAGATGCTATTCAGTGTAGATAAATGCAAATCAATGAACTTGGGATTCTGTTGTGTTACTGGAACTGTTAGTGAAGCAAACAGAATCTTGTGGTGATTAAATGGAACTTCTCTGAAAGAACGAAAAAGCAATCAATGTTTCTGTACAAAGGTTTCCTGAGATGTCATCTTTATTTTTGTAATCAAATGCTTGTAGGTGTTCAGAACTTAGGGGCGAGCTATGAAATTTGATGCGCCTGAACAAAGTAGAGTAGGCAGTATGTGCTGAATGCCTGCTGTACCGTCAGTTCAGTTAGCATTGATAGCTGTGGTTAATTTTGGCGAATGCTAGTGACCAGTATACTGACTGCTTAATAACCAGACAAGGAATCAAAAGTTGTTACTTGACAGTGCCGTTAGCAGAGGTTGAAGCTACTTTGTATGGCTACTGGAGGATTCACCCAAGGGCGCTGCCAGGTCCCAAAACATTTGCTATGACCTTTTGAGGTCAGAAGTTCACCCAGGTCACAAGACCATATTTTTTTTATAAACAAATGTTTTTTTTCTGAGCAAAAATTAGTGGATGCAGATGCGTCTAATGTGTCTGCCTGGCAGCAGCCATGAATTCATCCATCCACAGTGATGTGCAAAATACTTTGATTTAAAAACAGACGAAGTGTACTTCCCTATGTCGTGTGATTTGTATGTATGTTTCAGAGTGATGGGTCGGAAGACACATGGTCCATATCTTGTGGCAGCCATTGAATATAATGACATAGAAAAAGTGAGCGAGATTCTTGCAAAACAGTTCCGTGATCGAAAAGCCATCCCCGACTTACTCGTCTCGGATATCCCGCGACTTGTCTCGGGGCAGACAGAAATTCCGCTGTTGCTTGCTGCGTCGTTACCGGATCCTGCCATCCTGCGGTATTTTGTTATAAAGCACCATGTCGATGTTAACCATGTATTTGAGTACGGATCTCATCGGCGTCGAAGGCGGACCTCTGCACTACTGACTGCAGTTCACTACAGCCATCATGACACCGTTGAAGTGATACTGACGCTTAATGGAGATGTAAATATTGCCGATCACAAAGGTCGTCGACCTCTTCACCATGCTATTAAACGGTTAGTGGATTTTTAATGAATCTATTTATGTTAACAAGCAGTTAGGAATAGCATATTATGCATGCTTGGTTTGCTAGTAGATACACTGGAAAATGCCTAAAGTGTTGTTGCCATTTTGTTATGTATTTATGCAGGTATATAATATGCACGTGCTTACACCATTTTAATGGCCATTTTCCAGGCAGTAGACAAAGTTATTGCAACAATAGAGAGGCTTACTTTTTGGCCCACCCCGTATGGCTTACTTTTTGGCCCACCCCGTATAATCATGCGGATAGTCAGCACAAGACAGCTCAGATATGTGGGACATGTTCTGTGGAAGGAATCATTGGAAGTGGAACGATTTCTTGGATGGTTGGAAAGAGCAAAGTCTGGTATTCAGCCACTTCATATAATCAGTCGACTGAAACATCAAAGAGATTCAGACGTCATAACTGCCGCCTATGTCAGGATTCTGGCTCGGCCCACCAATTGATTGATTGTATAATCATGAACTATATTACGTTGTGGTTTAGTAGCTTACCTGTTGTAATGGTGTACCATTTGCCAGTGTTTTATTGTGTGTGTGTGTGTGTGTTTTTTCCAGTGCCGATTGTCGGATGGTGAAGATGCTGCTGTCTCACGGTGCCCAGGTCAACGTCGCCGACATGGCCGGCAACACTCCGCTGCATACTGCCACTATCTATGGTCACACAGAACTTGTCAAACTATTACTCCAGCATGCGGCGGAGGTCTACAGGAAAGGCCAGCATGGTGCATTAGCAATCCACATGGCAGCCCATGAAGGCCATGCCAACCTTGTTCGTCTGTTCTGCCAGTTTGCTGAGGTGCACTTTCTATATTTAATACACTCGGTGAGGTCAAGTTTCGCTAAGATTTAGTGTGAGACTAAAGTCTAAGACCAAAGTTTGGTCTAAGACCAGGTCTAAGATCGAAGTTAAGACCAAATTTGACCTGATGATGACGATTTGGTCTGAGACCAAACTTAATACCATCATGGGTGTATGTTTTTTTCTTGCTAAGTGTGCCCTCTAGATGTACCTTTTGAACAGATTTTATACTTTTATACATTACATAAACGCACAAATTTTTTAACGGCCATTTTCAAAGTAAACCTTGGTTGGGTTGGTTCGATTCTTTTTCTCCCATCATCGTTATTGTGAGCCTCCTCACAGGACTGGCCAAAAGTCTTCATATCGTCGTTGACAAAGTCCCAGCGGGTTTTTCTCGGACATCCACCCATCTTGTCCTCTCAGTCTCCGTGATTGTACATCGCTTGACCCAATCACCATTGTCCTTATGTTCAACATGTCCAAACCACCTTAATATACCTTCCCCTATTCACCAAGCTGACAGGTCCAGTCTCAGTAATTCTCTATGCTTTCTGTTATAAGCTTTTTGTTTTACCTTTATACATCCCTAAATTTAGTGTAAATAATAACACTGTATTAGTGTATTATATTATTTATTTTCTGACTTTATTTGACTTCAGTCCTGCAACTGTTGATTGATACAGATGCGACCTGTTCTGCCTTGGGGCCCAGCCTAACCTGAAGTAAGGCTGTATTCACACTGACACGAGTATGTGTCCGAGTACCAGTTACGTGTATTTGTATGAGTGAAGCTCGTATAAGTGGAGTTTTCACAGTCACGCATACAAACACAAACACTTGAAATTCATTCGCCGTTAAAAATTTGGAGAAAATTGTGAAATTGTGTCTTGCAAAAGTTTTTTCCACTATCACCAGTAAATTTCTATGTAGCTGTTGATGTCAGAATTGTGTCATATCTTTACTGTGTGCTGTATAAATAAGTAACACTATGTGCTTACTTGTATGGATTGCCAAAAAAGCAGGACTCGCACTGAAACGACTTGTACTAGTGCAACTTGTACTCGTACAGTACTCATATTAATGTGAACAGCTGTTATTGAAATACATGCAAACTCGTACTAACCCGCACATGGGTATCCAGACTTGTACTCATACTTGTGTCATTGTGAGTGCAGCCTAACTCGAGCAAAGTAGTCTGGTAAAAAACGCACCTAACGTTTGCCTTCACAGACTCTTGGACTGTTTTCATATTTTTTGTGCTTGTGTTTTTCATGTTTATGTTAGGTAAACCCAAACATGAAGGTCCCGTGCTACGACATGAAGGAGAAATCTCCTCTGCATGTAGCGGCAGAATGTGGTCACTCGGAGACTGTGTTTACATTGTTGGAGCATTGCGGTGCTGGCGTCAACATACGAGACTCGGAGGGCGAAACACCGCTACACTGCGCCGTTATCAATGAGTAACTGTCGTATACTTATTATTATCATCCTAACTTTCAGTACTAATAATTAGCGCACAAGCATCAATTAAGGTTGTGTAAATTTCAGTTCTCATTCCAAAAAACCGTTTTCATCATGGCAGTTGGTTGCAATGTTGAATATAGTCAGAAGTCATACTTGTTGCCCAGAATATTTTCTGTTTCTTTCACAGTATGCAGTCTACACTGTAGTGGAGTTTTACACATGATAGGCCACTTCAGAGACAAGTCTCTGTTGTCCTACAGACAATTATCACAGCTCAGCTAACACCTATTGGAGGGGAGGGGCAGTGTCTACAGTGTAGCGGTCAACATGAAATTCACTGACTTTCTGTAATTTACTAAAGATTGCTTATTTTATTATTGTTGTTGTTGTTATTATTATTATTATTATTATTATTATTATTACTAGGGACCACAGTTTTCTACAGCAAATTTTTCCAAATTCCGCGGGCCTGTTTGCCAAATTCCCTGCGGCTAATTTTCCACATATAGTAATTAATTTTTTATGGCCCCCTAAACCCAATCAAATATACAGTATTTGTCCCTGGCAACTGAAACTGACAGATAGTCTGTCTACCAAATAAACTGGTAATATTTCACATAAATTCAGCTCAATATTTTCAGTATTCCTCCTGTTAAAGCCTAAGTGGCTGCCTGAATCCAAGAAAAATATGCCGTATTTGTCCCCTATATCACCGGCCAGTATCAAATTCTGCGAAAACATAGAAATTCCGCAGAAAGGGGTAAATTCTGTGGCTCGGCTTAAAATTCTGCATTCCGCAGAAAACTGTGGTCCCTAATATTACTATTATTACGGAGTTATGATGTGCATTTATAGATATGATCCGTTTGGCATGAAAGCAAAAGAAGATTTCACGGAGACTGCAAAGATACTTATGAACTACGGTGCCGATGTGAGTGCACAAAACGCTCGTGGTGAGACACCAATGCATCTAGCAGCTCGTAATGAGTTCCAGAAAGTCATTGAGGTCCTAGTGCTCGCTGGATGTGATCCGCTACTTGAGGATAATGACGGAAACCGGGCTGCCGACCTGGCGTCTGATGGGGATACCGTGTCACTACAGATTCTTAGACATGCAGCCAGCGAACGTGATCGCTACATGTCGGAGTCGATGGAGATACGTGCTCGTGGGTTTACGACGCTCACCCAGAGTCAGGCTGCACTGCCGCTGTGTGTTCGATCATCATCCTTGCTGAGTGTTCCACTGTTGATGGGTGCTGCCAACAGTGCGCAGAACCTGACCCGAGTTGCTAGCAACCCTGGCATCTTTGCTTCTCCGCCTCAGTCAGCGGTATTTCCCGGGCAGTTCGGAAGTGGATTCTTTGCCCCAGGTGTTGCGATGACCCAAAACGGATCCCAGCAGTTGTTGAATAATTCGCAAGACAGCCCCGGAGTAATCCCGGTTTCAGCTGCGGAGCCGGATCTGTACTCTAACATATCACAGCCTCGGAACTCAGCTAATGATCATGATGCAGTGTATCGTGGCTCGTCTGTGACCCAAGTAACCGCCCCAACTGAAGACCCATATCGTTTTTCTGTGAACAGTTCTGATACAGCGCAGGCTGCACAACCTTCTGTTCCTGTGTACAGCACGGTCGGACTTAGCGAAAAGTCGAGCGTCTGGAACATAACTCCGTCATCTTCGGAAAAGAATCAGCCAGTTTTTGACCACAAGAAAAATGCACCGGAAAAACATAGGCACAAAATCTTCAAGAAAAAATCTGAATCCAAGAACCCACCACCTGTCGCGAGAAAGCCAGTGACATCTAACCGACCAGTAGTGATTCAAAATGTGCCGGATATTCAGGTATCTTTGGAGCCGCTGCCCGATGATGCAGATAGCTATTTTGACGATGAGTCGTTTGATACCTTCGTGGAGTCGTCTTTCAGCGAAGAAGTCCCTGAGCTGCCACCACCACTGCCACCTCGGAGCAGAACCAGTCAAGGCAGCAGCATCGGTGATGAGTCAAGTTTACAGCGATGGCTGGATGAGCAGAATAGTCTGATGCGCTCCGACCTTAGTGTTACATCGGACACCAGATCGTTTAACTCCACCGTATCTGGATCACAAGGTCCCGGAAGACCTCCGAAGCTGTCAAGACCATCTTCCGTCACTTCCACTGACACAGTCAAACGACGACCGCCTCCTCCCATTCCAACTGAGATTCGAGCGGAAAAATCAAAGAGCCACAAGAAAAAATCAAAGAACAGTTCGATACCTGTAGAAAAAATCGAAGTTGATTCGGAAGACTGGATTACGCGGCAAGCCCAGAAGAATCAGCACTGGGAGGACGAAGGCATGGATCAACGCAATAATAATGCACGAAAGACTTCCAAGCGGAAAGTTAAGAAGAAAAAGAGAGACATTAACGTCAGTCAGAACGGCGAGATTTATAGTAATGTTGATGATTTGATAAAACATCAACCTGTGGACACTTCCTGTAACCCGAGCTTGCCTGCTGGTAGTGATATGACTGTCAGTGAACAGAAATCACCTCGGTCATTCCAAGACGCTTCAGTGGCTAAGTCACCCGTCAGTCGTCCTACTCATCCTCTGGTCTTTGAGAAAGTGACCATTCAGGATGACCAGATAACCAATGATTATCTGTTCCACAAATCCATTGCAGAACTGACAACAGCATCAGCATCAAACATAGTGGAGTGCGTAGGTCGGAAAATGAGCAGCGAATCAAGTCCTGCTTCTCATACCTCCCCTGAACCTGCGAATGCTGGATATTCTCTGCAGCCTGTATTTCAGTATCCAGTGATGTCTACATTTATTCGCCAGGCTTTGCCACCAAATTTTGTCCAGCAGCCATATTTTCCAGGAAACCGTTCACAGACTGTTTCGGGTAATCCGTCGCCGGGACGAATTGAACCACAGCGGATGGTGCTGCAGGATGAAGATGCTCTGCCTTTCCAGCATCGGCAGCAGAATCGACCAGTAGCATACTCTGTACCTCTTCAGCAATCGCCTGATCCAAGCACTAGTTTTAACTCACAACTGAGTCCTGATGAACAGTCACTGTACGACACTCTAGACGAGGACAAGTTTAACAAATGTGATTCGGGAGTTTCCGATGACCTCATGCCACCGTATGGACTAAATCGACGAACGGTTGTTTTGAAGTCCGATGGAAAGCTTGGTCTCACTGTATGTGGCGGAAACATATCGGGAACGTTCGTTCACACCGTGTCTGCAAAGTCCGCTGCGGCTACTGCCGGCCTGTCCAGTGGTGACTGGATTATTGCTGTCAATGGTAAAGTTGTCAAGTCTCTGAGCAAGCAAGAGGTGCTGCAGAAGATCGAGAAGCTAGCTCAAGATTCAGTCCGACTTGTGGTCGACCGTGATGACGATCGGTTCAAGTTGGCTGCTTCAAAGAATGCAGTTGGCGACTCTTTCTACATGAGAGCTCATTTCTCATATAGTCCCGCCGTCAGAGATAAAGAGCTGACGGTGAAGGAAGCAGATATATTCCAGGTTACGGATTCACTTCCAGAAGATGCCGTTGGATATTGGGTAGCAAAGAGGGTTAATGGGCCGGTTGGAGAAGGGGAGGGATTGATTCCGAATAGTCTGAAAGCGGAACAAATGATCACAAAACAGAGACTAGCCTCTCCAACGTTAAACAGGCCCAGAGGAGGAATGTTTATGAGGAGCTTCCGCCGATCAAAGTATTCTGGGCGGTCCAGCGATGTGGATCAGGACTCACTGGATTCAAGGCAGTCGTCGGAGTGTGGAGACATTATTCCGTATGTCCGGGTTGTGGAACAGTCATCGTCAGTTCGTCGACCTGTTGTCATTATGGGCTTGTTCTGTGATGCAGTGTGCACGATGCTCTGTGATGACGCACCCGGCATCTTTGAGGTCCCTAAGAATGCAGTTGAGCAACGGAGGGCTTCTGGCGAAGAGTTTACACCGTCGATGCTGGATCTTGCCACAGTCCGAGGTATTGTCAACTCCGGTCGACACTGTGTGATGGTGGTCTCCCCTCGAGCTGTTCAGTTTCTGCGTGAAAAAACGGAACTGCAGCCCATTGTAATCTACATGTCTCCATCGTCGAAGAGCGTGCTGAAATCAATGATACTGCAGCTTGCTCCAGGCTGTGACAAGAAGCCTGGATTCATGCTCGATGAAGCGGCAAAGTTTGAAAAGTTCCACACGGCGTTGTTTGATGCTGTAATTCCATACAAGGTCGATGGTTCTTGGATCGATCTGCTGAAAGACACAGTGGGACGGCTGCAGCGGCATCGAAGATGGATTCCGTTTGAACCGGAAGACAGTTACATTAGCTCCGACAGCGCGCCACCTGACCTCATCAGAACGACCAGAGCCACGAGAAATGATGACCAAACACAGAGTCGATTGTCGAAAACCACCGACGATATACCGGACCAGATCCAAGATCTCCTGTCCCGCCATATCAACGTTGTATCACCCATGGTGTCTGAACAACCGACGGCAAACATAAGTGACCTTCGCTCACGAAGTTTCGACTTCGGAGACCAACAGCCAGTGCTGGTGAAGCCACCAAAGGGAGTTCCTGTGCAGCATGGTGATGTAATACTGCGGAAACCCCGTACAAAAGGTCGCTCTGTTGTCAGCAGAGACTGTATGGTGAGTATATTTTATGTCAGTGCATGTAGCACGAGCACCGTGCAAGCTTTACCACTTAATATTTTACTATGGTCTATATATAGTTGGTTGCATTTGCACGTATTTCTTGTTGAATTATTATATTTGTGAATATTAGTGATATTTTGCCACCATTTGGGGTGTAATTATAAGATAATTTAATATTTGCTATTTAATGTGCACTTTCATTTCTCATTTTTGACCGACTTCTGCTGAACTACTGAAGTGGCTTGGTGTTGCATGATGAAGGCTCAGGACAAGTTGCTATAGGCGTCGAGGGGGTGGGGAAATGTAATTGGGAGGGTTATCCCCTGCCACCCGACAAGAGGTTCTGGAGGAGTCTGGAAATGGAAGACAGAAGTAGGCTATCTAATATGCCTGTCACAAACTGTTACTGAGATTAACAAGCTCAAGCTGAATGTTTGTTTTCGATGCAAATATATGGTGATTTTATGGTGAAACTGAGCACCACATTTGTATAGGCTAGGCTGAAATTCTAGCAGGGAGCGGAGGTCGAAGCAGGGACTGAGTGCTTAACTTTAACCCCTGAACTACTGGTAGCAAGAGAGTCTCAAGACTTGACATCAGTTGTGTGATGTGATTGTATTTCAGGTGACTGATCTGTAGCCAGTGGATGGAATTCTTAAGCAAGCATCTCACAAAACTCATCTACACAGTGTTACTCGTCTTTCAGCAGACTCATGATGTCAAGAACAACTACCAACTTTCTTGGATCTTGTGTATTACGCACGTGTGTATTTTACGCTAACAAGAAATGGGCTGCTAATGATGTGAGCATGTAAATTATGTGGTGGTCAAAAAAGTACCGAATATTTTTGACTTCTGGCGTTGATCATCAGAAAGCTCTCGACAATGTCAGGCGTGAGCAATTATTAAAAATACTGGAAGGAATGAATACAGATGGTAAAAACGGAAGACCTGCAAATTTTATTATTATTAGTATTAAAATCGTACACAAGGTACACACGTAAAAAAAGAAACATGAAAAAAATAAAATATGTATACTGGAATCAAACATCAATAACATTTTAACAATATTTCTGTTTATCTCTAGGATCCTGGCAACTCACTTCCAATATAAAAGTAATCTTCTAATATAATGTCAATCGTACCTTACGTATTGACTTTGTTGGAGTTAAGTTGCCTGACTGGGTGTCAGTATTTGACTATTGTTATTGCATACTTTTGCACTAGTTAGTAGCTAATGTTTTTCCACTGTTTTTGTTGTGTTGCAAATTGTATATATACCAGAATGCCTACGATAATAATCAGTAGTTTTTGACTGACAAGTTTTCAGTGTTTCCTACAGAGTATATAATCAGTTTGGTCTCATTATACAATACATTTGTACCTTTGATAACAGTGAACTGAAGTGTTATTATGGTCAGTGTTTAAAGTGCAAACTTTGAACTCAGGAGCCCTGTATAGTTAGGGGGCTCAGTCATTCTATTGCCCCCAGGAATATGAGCATCTGGCTCGATGATTGCATCCAACAGAAAGGATAATCAGCAAAAATAACATGAACGATTATCCTCTGGTGCTTACTTGACAAAAAGCAAGTGGTTTCACTTCACAGCGTTTTGTCAAGAATTTGTGGATCTGGAGACCTGGAATAGTCGCCGATGGTTGTTTTCTGGGGTGCCAGAAGTTCATGCTTCTAGCCAACTTTAACCACTGATTGTAATGAATATTGTGATGTTTATATGCAAGACATGTTACTTTTGCGTGTAAGTGATATTATTAGTTCTGCATGTAGATTGTAGTAGCATGCATATGTATAAACTTTACATACTGCCTGCCTGTGTCATTGTAGAATTCCATTATTTATGCTGTCAGATCTGCTGTTAGTTTTTGAATTGTTGGGGTTAAGGTAAAGTCTTAAACTAATTCTTTATCAGTTCTAAAACTGAACCCTCCAGAGAAAATGATTCAGAGGTGCAGACATGTGTTTGTATATAATAATGGCTGCCAAATTTGAATCAGTGTTCGAGATTAGATCTTCCACAAATCGTGGAGATGTGGGACCTCTGAAAACAACATTCCAGATACTGACTGTACTTGAATTTGTTCAGATAAGTTCACATTGAACAATTTGTTAGTTGTTAGAACTGCTCATAACTACTCCGATGCCAAATATTTCATCACACAGACGCATTTCATGATTGGTACAATTTGACTAATGAATTTGTTAATGTTGTAGCATGTCTGCATTTTAGGGCTGCGGAAATTAACGATTAATTAATCGATTAATCGTTAAAAAAATTGTTCGATTAATTATTTTTTAATCGATTAAAATTCGAATAAATTTTGGCCGTCTGAACATCAGTAATTT
>Ga0056131_1000307_pt1 | contig 11402 bp, 9 predicted proteins | sample WorMetLIZISLAND1_2_FD_67480 | JGI IMG/M metagenome (GOLD analysis project Ga0056131, IMG submission 67480) | Marine gutless worms symbiont microbial communities from Max Planck institute for Marine Microbiology, Germany - Olavius clavatus LIZARD... ...
CTTCGAGGATGCTATTGAGCTGGCCTTGGATAAGTCGCTGTGGAGACTATTGGTAGCAAGCGGAGCTACGCACTGATATGGTGCATGCCGAATAATGATGATGATGATTACTGAGAGCATTTCATTGGCGCACACGAGTCAACAAGGTGCTTTGTTTTCTGTTGCTGGCTGCATGCACTGATGTCTGATGTGGCAAGATGCCACACTTGTAGGTTGGCAAGGTAGCAGTGCTTGAGCCGTTAGTATCTAATGCAGAATACCACTTTCTGTCAAACATGATAGCAGCTAAAAAAATATAATTGCTGGTTAGAAGAGTATAAGAGTGCCCAGATATTTAGCATGACTGCATGTTGTAGTCAGTAGGCAATGACTATGGCTAATCCGTTGCTGTCATATAAGTATGTAACTGTACTGGCACAAATTCATCTAAGAGTCACAGTGTGCCACAGCCTAGTGAAACGGAATCATCTTCAGTAGTTGCCAAAATTATCTGCCGACAAAATACAGCTGGAAGTTATGGTCTGGCTGGCATAAAACGTCTGTCACCCATGAGTGACTTTGTCCCGGGTATATGTAGATGTAGACATTGCCAGCTGAAGACGCCGACTAAAGATGCACCTGTTCAGTATGGCCTTAAACTTATCAGACATCAATGTGCTTTGGACTCTGTATTACTTTTAGAATTTTAGCACTATATAAATTGATTGATTTATTGGTTGATTCCACGTGTGTGATGAGTTGGCAGTTGTCTGATAGCTGTCTGTGGACTAATGGTGCAGGTTTGCCAGCGTCCGTTCAGGAAAGCTGGGAACAGTTCAAGACTGGTCCGTTGGCCGAGATGAACAAGAGGAATACATATGAGCTGGTAGAGTATTAGCATTGTTTCCTTTGCTGGCTTTGTCTGATGCAAGCAGCAGAATACTCACCTCAGTGCTAGATGTAGTATATATTGATATGGTCTGATTATGTGTGATCTTTTAGGCACCAAACGTGAGCATATCATCGACGAGTGACACGGATGAGTTCAGTCGCATTGAGTTTCCACAGGACAATGCTAATCATAAGGTCTGCAGCATGTGTTGTGTGAATTTCAAATATGAGCTTGTATGCATAGTCTTGTGTGTGATAGAATTTGTGCATAATGTTTATGTGTATAGCTAATATTTATTACATATTGCAAAAGTCTGTAGACTGAGAAGATGTTATGCATGCTGGTCACGTAAAATGTCTAACTGTAATTGAAGGCCAAGGCCAACTCAGCCTAGCAGTCCCTCCATGAGTGAGCACATTGAGCCTCACTATGGAATAAACTGAAGGTTCTGCATACTGGTTGGGTCATTGATCTGGAATGGAAATATTCAGTGAGCTGATGAAACTGGCTGATAATTGAGTCTGTAGAGATACATGTGTACCTGACTCAGAGGCTCTAAATGGATGTGGTCTAGTTTTGTGTAATACTGCGATTCCTCAGTAAGTGTTGCGATACTTGAGATAGTATTGTTATCGTAGTTCTAGTTTCTTGTATTGCACGGCACTAATGTTGTCTTCTTTAAGTAAGTAAGTAAGTAAAACATCACTTTATATAGTGCATCAGTGTCGTAAAAGCCCCTAATGTGCTGTGAAAAATAGAATTGTCTTCAACACACATCCAGAGGTGGTACTGCTGTAGTGTATTCTGCTGTCTACTATGTGGAAACTACTTTTGCTGTCTGAAACCGTTCTCGGTTAACCAAGTATTAATGACAAACCATCACTTCAGAAAGCTATGTTGATATAATTACAGATTGGTCGTACAGCCAGATTGGTAAACAGAACTTTTATCATTTTGCTATGGTTGGATGCTGTGCTGCTGATTACTTGCTTTCTGCATGTTGTTTCCTGCATTTCCATTCTGCCGTGCTGTTTAAAGTTCTTTTATTTACACCCCCTTTGACTGTGATTTCCTCTGTTTTTCTGTTGCTTAGCTGGTGTCTGTTATTTTGTTGTCATTGTAAAGACGTGTGCGTAGGTATAAAAACTCGGTGTGGGATTTTGATTTGTTATTTTGATAATAGATAGTGAAGTCCATTTGTGAGGTTGGCAGACATGTGACATGTTCTATGTCATTTTACAATTGGTATTTGTAATAGTAGCAGCAGCAACAACAACAACATTGACAACAACAACAATGGTAATAATGATAGTGATAATAATAATAATATTAATAGTGCTGTCCTACTACATGGGAGTTTGCTAGCAGCTTTTCTGTTACATTTTTGAACTCTAGCGATTATACTTATTGGGGGTTGAAAATAACAGTAATTATTCATGGACTTGTGATGCGCTATATTGTGTGGAACGAGCTAGAAAACTGATGACAGATTACGTTCTCAGAGAGAGGCTACTATATACTGGCATGACTGCTGTAATATATGCTTGACATAATCAGCCTGTTCTCTCTGTGTGCATTTCTGGCTTTGCATGTCTGTCTAGTGACTGAAGCAGTAGCTGTTATTTTGTGGCTTATGAACTGTAGCTTATCTGATTGGATATCATACGAGTATGTTACTGAGTAGAAATAGAAGATGTTTGTTTAGCTTCTCACTGTTTGCTGGTCGATATCCAGAAATGTATGTGACTAGAATTTGCAAATTTAAATAACATGATGACTGCCATGACATTCATTTTTCGTCATTTCACAAAACAAGCTGATTTAAATATTTTTCAGTGCAGACATTGGGTATTTATGGACATTAGGCAAGAGGTTGAAGCTTAAGTAGTTTAAAATAGCAATAAAATAGCAATTGACAAATGAAATCACATTGAGATAGTAGTTTTCTTCTGCTTTGCTTGCTTGATTATTTTGACAAAATATACATTAGTGTTGAACTGCTGAAATCTATTTATGGACTTAAGGTTATGGACGTATACTTCACTGAAATTACACGGAATTATGGCCAAAGCTGTCATAAATGCATGTAATGCATGACATGTGCAAAAATATACAAGCTGTTGTTAGAATATAAAAGTTGTCAGATGGTTGTTTTTTGCCATGTGTTATATAAAAAGGAACATGATAAAAAACATACGAAATACTTTCAGCTACCGTAGTTTGTTAATTGGCCAAGTTTTGTGCTTGTAGTTTGGTTTTGATGAAGATGATGTTGAAGATGCTGAGTTTGGAGGAAGGTGAGTCTTGAGCAGTCATCCAATGCTGCAGATGCTGAATTGTCTTTTCTTTTTACTTCTTGATCCTGCCTTGACCCACACACACGTTTTAATGTCCATTTTCCAGGTCAGCATGGTTTAGCCAGTTGCCCCTTTGATTCTCAGTCTCAAGTCATCCTTATCATAAGCTTCCTCACAGGATTGGTCAAAACTCTGTAGGCCTAGCCCACGTGGTACTTATGGGCTGTATCCTGCCCAGTTACATTGACCGCTATCCCTTCACCCAGCATTGAACAGTGTGAGATTCTTAATATTTTTTCCCACCCAAACTCCCAGTACTTTACTATGATGCCCTCATATCCACTTCTCTTTCATGCTGTAATACTGAACCTACTTTATCACAGTCACCTTGCACAGTAGAAGAGTACAAAACTCATGGACCAGATTTTTGCCGTCATTCCCAAGGTGTATTGGTTACCTATGATTAACACACTTGGTTTTATAATTTATCATATACACATACATGTATCAGTTTTAGTTTATTCGGCACATTTAGCTGTAATCCAGCTTTAACTGAGTTGGTTCACAGAGTGAGAAACTACTGCAGTTGCTGCAGCAGATTTTTACTGGATGGATACCCTCTCTGTCTCCCAAACAACAGTGTCAAAGCAAAGAAGGGATTTTTTTTAGTAATAAACACTTTTGCATCTGTTAGAATATTTTTAGGGACTCTGAGCAGTAGCCTAAGTCCTTATTGACAGTTATTCGTCAATTGTCACAGTTGTTTACTGCAGTGTAATGATATTTGTTATCGTATTGTGGTCATAACTGTTTGTCATTGTGTGGGATTATTATGTATTGTGATTTCTTGTGATATGTTGTTTTTATACACATCATTTTTGTATTGTTTGACTGTTTATAGTTTGTACTTCTCTGGACAAAGATTGGGCTTCAGTCCAAATTCCAACAATGTAAGTTACTTAGACAGTTAGTAAGCATTAGCACTGCTTGTCTGACTGCTTAACCTGATTTAGCTGTAGAGCATACATACACTCAGTTAGGTCTCATAGCTAGTGCTTGGCATGGGATATGTAATATTTTACCACTTATTAAAAAAGTTAAGAAGAGTAGAGCTCTTAGTGAAGCTCCATCTCAGAGCTGTGGAATGTCACTTGCTATATGGGATCACACAGTCACCTGCCACCCAACACAAGTGAACACACCCCGCCTTAACCCGAGGCAGAGGACACTACTCGATTTACCTACCCCAGAGGGATTGAAGGCTAAGTTGCCAGGATGACCGGTTACATATCGAGATGGTTTACCCGCCTTTAGACGGTCACCCATCCTGGTACTTACCCTATGGCTGGTGGTTGAACTGGTGACCTATTGATCACAGTAGTGTACAGTGCTCACCATCTTGTTAGTCATTGTTGGTTGTTATTTTTGTTTTTTTTTGCAGTTAAAGAGCACTAAGAGTCCAGTGGCAATATTGCCATGGATTTGTTTTTGTGGTTGGTTAGATGGTTGGCCGTTCTCAACTGATGCAAGTTATAGGCAGCGATTTTATCATCTCTGGTTTTTATCTAGTTAATGTGCGAGTCAGAAATTGTGACAACTCACAGATAGATCTGTGACTGGAGGTTGTTGTTTGCATTAAGGCTGCTTCAGAGGCAATGTTTGAAGAGGTCTGTGGTAACAAGCTGCAGGTTGGAGCAGCTGATGAAGATCTCTGGGTTGAGAAGATTCTGACTTTTGCACAGCAGCAGCCTGACAGTGCAGCTTCGTCCAGGTAACAGTTCTTTTGAGTTAATGTTGCCAATATTAGCCAGGGCTGTGTCAGTCAAGTACTCAAGTTACCTGTTAATTGAGTACTTACCTGAGGTAGCAGTTCTTTGTGAGTGAGTGTCAGTGAACATACCTGTTAATTGAATACCTACAATAGATGAACATGTAATTAAATGTGAAATTCACACATGCATACAGCATTTTAACGGTCATTTTCAGGTTAACCTATGTTAGCTGGTTGCCCTTTGATAACATGCAGCAATGGGTGGAATGCCGTTCACGCCCCTCCTCTCACCAAAGTGGTGACAATTAACAATGCATCGGAGTAACGGGTTGTCAGACTGTTGGGTAACAGACTGTCGGACTAATGGACTAGGGTTGGTGCTGTGGTTAGAGTTAGTAGCCCATTAGTCCATAAGCCCAGTAGTCTGATGTGTTATTTCATGTGACGCTTACCCAGTACCTTCAAAGAACTGAAGCATTACTGGACATAAGTTTTTTTGGCTGACAGTTTGGGTGAGAGGAAGGGCATGCCGCCTGTAAAAAAATTCACTTATTATCAAGGGCTAACCCAGGCTCACCTGGAGGATGGCCGTTAGATTGATGAATGTGTGTGGATTGTTGAGTAGTCGAGCTCACGTTGAGGTCGATCGGATGGCGCTTGAAGAAGCCGACAGCGATGATGAGAAGCGAGAGAGCTTTGACGACTCCTCCGATGAAGACCTGGACTCGGCACCGACCATACGTCAGCAGCCGGAGTCATCAGTGATCAGTCAACAGCATGAGAACATGGACATCTCATCCAGTGATGGTTAGTTTGTCATGTCGGCATTGTATGGAGGAAGATTATCTGAACTGTTCTGTGTCTTGCAGTAGCAAACTCGCTGTAGAAAGTTGGTTGACAACACTGTAGAATGTTGTGAAGTCCAACGGTGCTGCATGTAATCACGTTTTTTTAACTTATTAAAGAATCAGTTGGATTTGACTAAAATTTGTGATGATGTCTTTTATGTGCTGATGTGCTGTTAAGAAACTACTCACTCACTCAAACTGAAGACCTTCTTGCTCATTCTTACAGCCCATTCTGACTAAATTAATGTAATATTGCACTGCACTGACTACTGCATGACTCTTTTTGTATACTTCACTTACTTGTATACTGCAGTCTTAGGACTTCATGCCACAATAAAGCACATTCCTTCATCATCATCATACTGCAGTTTGTATGGGTTAATATTCAACGTTGGTGTCATTTTACAGATTGGGCAAAGTTTGACGAGGCTGCGATGGACGTGGCACCAATTGCAATGGAACCGATTCCTTGGCAGTCTGTAGCTGCCACTACCAGCACTGCTGACATGTTTGCTGTCGGCGTTTCGTCGACGACAGTGACGGCAGGAAATGACGACAGCTGGGCAGACTTTGGCAGCAGTGGAGTTACAGTCAGCGCTCCCATTGTTCAGTCATCGGTGGACGATCAATCCAGCTGGGCTGACTTTGCCAGTTTTGATTCTCAGCCTGTTTCTACCAGGTAATACTGGATGGTGGCATTTGGCTGATGGTGGCGGTTTGGCTTAGTGCTAATGTCATTGGGCTCATCAACGAAGTTACCCTACATCATACTGAGTACTGATATGGGTGACCGTTTGCGGGTATACCATCTTGGTATTTAACCAAGCCACCAACTCAACCTGGTCATGCCTCTGTGGGTAGGCAAAATGAGTACTAGTGATGGTTATGGCTACAGCTAGGGAAGAAAACGATGAGTTCTGCGTAACAGTAGGCCCTGTGACCAGGCCTGTAGGTATACGGACCTAGTTGGTTAAAGGCGCTGGCTGCTAACTGAGCAGGCCATCCGGCCAACTTGTGTGCTAGCTTTAATTGGGCTTCACCTGTGCCGGCTCAAAGGTCTACAGGGTATGAGCTCCTTTGCAATGGATTTAGGTCTATGGGGATTGGGGAATCTTCTTCAATATTAGATGTTCAAGTACTGCCTGAACATATTTTCATTCGGCTTCATATGATAGTTCACTTCTGTTGCTGACGTGGGCCCTGTATCATGCATTTGTAGTTATAAAATGGTTATAAAATAGTTATAAAACGGGCCCAGAGGGCCATAAACATACCTGTGTCTATGCAGCAGAGTAACTGAGTCACGTGATGTTGATTTGCGTATATGTGGCACACTGCAAGCAGGAAAATCAATTGCCATAGGAGTGACAGCTAAATTAGGTTTTATTTAATTAACACAATGCGCTATATTAATCTACATTTTGTTTACTTACTTACTTAGTGAAGGATAATGTACAAACAGATATTGTTGTCTCCTGTTTCCTTGGTGACAAAGATTGATTTGAATTTGATTTGGCCTTTTAGAGCTGAAGATATAATTATTATAACGTATAGAAATAAAATCTTTGCTAGTTGATTCACACATTTCTGTCACCATATGCGTACAACATGTTTTTGAGTAATTCATATTTTGTACATTATGTTGTGTATTCAGCGTCGAGCCAGAGATGTGTGCCGGCACATCGGAAAAGGTGGAAGACAGAATGTCGGCATATGGCAAGTGGAGCCTTGTCTCTGTCCTTTGTACTATTAAATTGTGCTGCACAGCCTGTAGATTTATGCCATATGTCACAACCATATAACCAACATTTTCTTTAGCAAGAAGTGAAATTTGCAAGTTATTCTGAAAAAAATGACTTCGATTTCTTGACATATAATGAGAAGACAGTGTTCTGAAAATTTTGTCGATTATGAGGTCTGTACTGCACGTTAGGTCATTCACAGAAGTGACTTGTTGTAAAGTGACTGCTGTGGTGTGTGTAGTTGTATCCAGCTCGACGGATGCCGATGTTCCTGCGTGCAATGCTGCTCCAAGTGCCACAGACTTCATAGATCCTGTGTCCAGGTTGTTGATCTTGTGTGTGTGGTATTTTAAGCCAAGTACCGGCATTTATGATGTTGCCAAGAACTCACTTGTCCAGTAGGTCTATTATAGGACAGATAATTCAGCATTTTATAATTCAGCCATATTTTATTATTGGTCATTGTTAGTATTGCACTATAGATCTTCAGTGCTTTGAGCAAGAGGATCAGAATATATATGTGTAATATATCCTGCTGTAGCAATCCTAAAGATGCCTTTTCTGCAGAAGCCGATATTAAGATAAGATGTTTAGTTGAGTAAGTTATTTTCACTCATGGTGCTCAGCACTCTCTGAAGCTACGGCGCTATACAAATTTGTGTATTATATTATTATTATTGTGTACTGATGAGGCAAGTAAATGTTATTCTGTGTGCATTCAGGGTCGGCTCCGGTTCTGTGCCAGAGCTTCCGTCCGGTGATGGAAATTCCATCGGTGGCATTTCCAATAGCGATCACACGTAGTGATTCCATAGGCAGATACACGTTTACCTGAGCGATGATAACGGATCACCTGTGGTGACGATGTTAGTGTGATCTGATCACTACGGGTGACTGAAGACCAGCTGACATGCATTGATATTTGTGTCAATGTCATCTTACTCTGTACCGTACATCATGCAAGTCTAAATCAACTCATTGTATGATCATGTGTCTGTTAGAATGACGTCGTAATGTTGCACATATTCCTGTGCAATTCATGTTACTAACTCCGCAGCAGAACTCTGTGTATATAGCTGTGCGTAGTTTCGTTCTTCATGTGTAGGCATTATAAAATGGCTTGCGTGAACTTTGCTGAAGACTAAGTTCATTACCGGTAGTTAAATTCCATGTTGTAATTATGTTGTTCTTGTTAAGCTTAATAATACTAGTAATAACTGTTAACGGTAGTAAACGGTATAGTATATTATTTCAAAAGATTTCAGTTATGAATGTAGGATGTTTTTCTTTTGTTTCGAAAGCTAGTTTGCTGCATTATTATGTCCACATCATGCCAGAGAGTATAAGTGGCCATGATTGCTGCAGATGTTGCTCCATAGTGGTTTAAACATGGATAAACTGTGAAGAAGTCTAGACAGATTGAAAAATTGGATTTCAGCAGTCTACATAATGCAGTTATGCAGACAGCAGAGATGTTATCCACAAGACCCACTCTTGGTCTTTAGGCCATTCAAGACCACTTTTTGAAGGTCTTGGTCTTTGGATGACTGGCCTAGCTTGGTTTTGCTCCTGTTTCAAAACCATAGTTTTTGTAAATGCTGTCAGCCGTGTTATTTTTGTGTGCATGAAATTTTAGTGAGTAGGATAAAGTCACGAAATTAAATACCTGTAAAAATTCAGTTTGCCCATTAGTGGCCTGGTGAATGGGCCTACCAGTAGCACACTGGGAAAAATGTGCAAAATTAAAATGTAGTCAAAATAGCATGCTTTACAGCATTAAATGTAGTCGTTCATGTTTGCATAGAAAGTGGTCATGTGCTACTCACTTATTGTGACCTTTTATTGCAGACTGCAGTTTCTGGGCCATTTTTGATCGATTCCATCTACTTCTTATGCCATGTTACATTAAGTGTTTTTGTTTAGCTTATATAACATTTATGTTAATGTGCTTGTGGTCTTGGTCTTGGTATTTAAGGTTTTGGTCTTGGTACCTGTGGTCTTGGTTTTGCTCTTGAAGCTTATGGTCCTGGTCTTGGAACTTGTGATCTTGGTCTGGGCAACATGGTCTTGATAACATCTTTGGTTGACGAAATACTTTACTGCAGACGGCTGGCGTCAATTAAGTATTTAATTAAGTAGTACTGGTGGTATTGGTGCAGCAAACATATCAGTGTGTTTTTCAATACAATACAATGCAATACAAAAAATCTGTAACGTGCTCGATGTCTGTCAGTCGGCAGAATCGGAGTCTTTGCCTAAGTTAACCTGATCAAAAAGTGCAGAACATAATGCTTCATAAATGTAAAAGCCAGGAAATAGAGTCTGGACCACCTTTGCGTATGATTACAGTGGCGACTACCCTTGGTTTAGGGGAACTCGGCATGAAACTGGTGTGGATTTCAGTTCCAGTTAATTTTTCATTTTTATAGTTTTTTTGTGGATTATGATTACTGAGTCTTGTAAAGTTAGTGCTTGGTGTTCTATGAGTACTGTTTATGTAAGAAATTACCTACAAACTTGTGGCAGGTGTAAATTTCTGCCCTTTTCAGTTCTGCTGTTGCTATGTGCTCTGTGAGTATAATTGGCACAAAACATGCCCATTAATTTTCACACTTAACAGCCCCCTTCCCAGGGAAATTTTTTTTCTCGAATTTTCAGCTAAAAAATTCAGGGTTGTATGCATTTCTATTGCAAAAAAACTGTGTGTGGCCAGAAACCAGGCCCAGGACTTAATCGACTCCCTGGGGACTGAAGATCTCAAACTCACGGGGACGGGAGCTGATAATTTGTGAGGGGGTTCAACTGCTCAACCTCCTCATCACCTCACACCTCTTGGTTTTGCACGATGCAGTGAGTGGTGCGTCTATTCTTATGTGTATTCAAGTCTATGCTGCAGACTGCATGCACAACTGTGTATTGACAACTGTATGATTCTGCTGCAGTTTTGAGACCAAAAGGCATCTGTAGTTCTGGGTTGGTATGCATGAGTCAAAAAATCCACTATGATTATTAGCAGACATGATAAATGTAAGCAGTTATTGGATTATTATTAGTGTTTTTATTATTATTATTATTGTCATTTAGTTTTCCAAATGCGTTGACATCTGTTTATTTTGTTATGTTGCAAACTGTAAATACATTTCCAGTTTACAGATGCTCACTGGTAATTATCAGTTTTATTGTGGCTTCAAAGCTCCGTGGGATATTGTCCCAGTGGTTAACACAAGTAGGTGGCAAAATACCGAGTGTGGTCAGGCCTATCCTGCAAGAATGCTCATGATAAGGTTGTAGATTGAGAATCAGGGGGCAACCATCTATGCCATGCTTGGAGAATGTCCATTAAAACCGTGTGCATGCATGAAATTACTCCTGTGCTTTTGAACTGGAGATGTTCAAGCACATGAATGGAGGAGTGTCATATGTTCAATAGCCTCCTCACTTGTTGGCTGAGAATGTTTGTGCAGTTTAATTTTGCTTTATCTAACACATTTGGTTACATACTTTAACCTAGGCATGCGGTTGTTTTGATTAAGTTGTTGGACTTCGGCAAGCTGCCCATCTATTCTCTAATGAACATATCCCTGGGACATATACAAGACAGCGTGCTTGCATATATTACAGCATTTAATTCTCGTTATTTGCTATGTATTTCGACCATGCTGTCAATGTATGCAACTCTGTTTAGCATTTTGCCGTTTTACCACTATCTCTGTGATGACACACTAGTTCTTTACTTTATCTTCTTTATGTGTAAGCATCTGAGGCTACGGTGGATCCGTCCATATCAATTGATCCACCATCCATCAGCGAAACTTACAAGGCAATCCTGAAGATCAAGGCCGGCAAAGCCAGTGGCATTTGTGGCATATATCC
>Ga0056131_1000308_pt1 | contig 11396 bp, 6 predicted proteins | sample WorMetLIZISLAND1_2_FD_67480 | JGI IMG/M metagenome (GOLD analysis project Ga0056131, IMG submission 67480) | Marine gutless worms symbiont microbial communities from Max Planck institute for Marine Microbiology, Germany - Olavius clavatus LIZARD... ...
ATGTAATATGGTTTGGTGAATGGTCAGGTTTAATTATTGCAAAATGGACCGAAAACCACAAGTGATGGTTTTTCGCCCAACACTGGAGGAATTTGGAGACTTTCCCCATTTCATAGCGCACATGGAAGAATGTGGTGCCCACAAAGTTGGTCTTGCAAAGGTATTTGTATAAAATGCATTCTTTCGAGCTGTATGATGCTAATTAATAATTGTGTTATGAAATTGCACGTTATTTAATTGCATTTAAGCAGATTTTTTAGGTTGCTGCTATTTTTGCATAACTTTGGGTAGAAGCTGGCTCCAGCATAGATGCCGGGTCTCAGATACAGGTTGGGGAAATACGTCTTGCTTACTATGGAAACACATCGACAATGATGTCATTTAATGCAGCTGTCTTTAAAAGTGGCTTCGCAAAATCAGCCAGATGCCATTTAAATATTTCTCTGAAGCAGTTATTCCAAGCACCATTAACCTTATGCAATCGCTGCTGTATGCTAACTCATCGTATGCAAAAGTAATAACTTTGGAATGATTTGATAGAAACCGGGTTCCACATAAATGCTGGGTCCCAGATACAGGCCGGTGGTCAAGACAATTTGCCTGGCTTCTATCCAGAGTTTTACAGTAATCCATTTGGAAATGGAATGAGAAACTTTGGAACAGAAAATGTAACTCTGTAGTGTAAGATTTATTATTTCAAATAAGAAATGGCTCTTGACATAATTAGCAAAATAACCCATTTTTATTAGCAAAGTTTTCTGGAACATTTCTGGTGCAGTTTGTTTGCATTTACGACTGTGTATGGAACAAAATATATTAAGAATATAACAGTGACAGTGGAATAGCCAGAAGTTGAACTTGCAACCTCTTGATTGGGAATTGGATAGCATAGCAATTATACCATTGTAACAAACCAACTGACCTGTGACAAAATCTAATTGGACAAGCCCAGCATGTGCTTGGTTATTGTCAGATCACTTCAAATGTATTATGTGTTTTCCTTGTTCGCTGAATTATTTGTTATATATCGGCACTGGTATTTGAGAAAAGTAGCAATGTCCTTTTCCTCAGGAGGCAGCTGTTGTTAAAAATTACAAGGGGCAACTTACTGACCCTGGTTTGCCCAGAAAATGGTGTGTTTGTGTGTGCATGTGCCAGGTTATTCCTCCAAAAGACTGGATACCACGCAAGAGTGGATATGAGAACATTAAGCTTACCATTCCTGCACCAATAAAGCAGCAGTGTGTGTATGGATCTAAGGGAACTTTCAAAGTCTTCAACCTCTCAAAAAAGTCGATGACCGTTCAAGAATATCAGAATTTGGCGAACAGTGACAAGTGAGTTAAATCGGTGCTTAATATGTAGTGTTATTAATGGCCAAAAATTTGTTAACATAAGTGAGTAAGTAAGTAAGTATTGTGCATTTGTACAGCACATCAACAATGTCTCTGATGCGCTAAAGTAGTGCTGGGACTGGTGTCAATATTTACAAAATAAAAATGTTTTTAACTGCTGCCTAAAACAACTAAAGGAAAGGTCAGATGACTTCAAATAGTCCAGTAAAGAGTTCCAGCAGACTGGATCAGCGACACTAAAGGTACGGGTGCCGTAGGTGGACAGCTGTAAGTAAGTGTGTAAGTAATTAAGTATGTAAGTAAGTAAAACGTAGATTTATATAGCGCATCTCGTTATAAAATAACCTCAAAACATGTCTATTCATAGCATTTGATAATCATTATGGTGTGATGACTGAGCCATCTGTTCTACAGAGTTGGTTTTAAAAACAGTCATTAAGGTAGACAATGACTGTTGATGCAAACAGCTTTCGTTGAAATCTTCAGAACGTAAATCCAAACTCTGGTAATTTGATTAATATACTTTGACTGCTGCTGCTGCTGCTGTTAATTTTTTATTTAGCTGCCCTAATTTTCCCATGAATTTATTCCAGGTTAGGACTGGTTCATGAAAGTGAGCTTTTTAGGTGTCGGAACCAGATTTTTACCAACTAAATCCCCTTGCTATCACCCGACCATCAGTACCAAAGCACTGAAAGGCAATAAACATAATGTGACTGTTGAAATAATTTAGTATTTTAAGTTTTTGGCAAATTACCCTATGCCGCCCCTGCTTGGTGGGGCTTTGCAAATGCTGGCGAGAGAAATAGACTGGAGGCTATTCTCGGACGAGCAGGCAAATCAGATTATTACACCATACAATACAATACAATACAATACAATGGAAATTTGTATAGCGCCATTAGTCGCAAGTGAATCGGAGGCGCTTGGCGACAGTGTCTACTGTCTAGACCGGTTGTGTTGGTCCGTATGCAGAGGTAAAGAGCTCAGATTTTAACCTTCGTTTAAAAATGCTAAGAGAGCTAGCAGATCTACAGTTTAGCGAAACAGAGTTCCAGACAGCAGGTGCATTAACAGAGAAAGCTTTGGCAGATAAGGCTAATGTAACTCTAGCGAGAGATTGTCTATCAACTATTGATGCTGTCTGTAAACAGGCTGCAATTATTCACTGCACTCAACTACAACCCCATTCACCCCTTTTATCGACTCCTACTGTTATTGTTTAGCTTTTGCATCATTGTATTTTAGAAGCTCATTTTATTCTATCTTGTTTTATTATTAATTTATTGTGTGCTTTGTCTGTGCTTTCTGTTATAGCTATTCATTAAGTGAATATTGTATTGTGTCAATGTCTTGTACGAGAACTCAATGCACCATACCTCACCCATTCCCGTGTACATAACTATGAGCTCCCCTCCAAAACTACTGGTATTTCGTGAATGGAAATTTATGTATTGCATGCTGTACAAAAATTGTTTTTAGCTGCTTTGCCACTGTGATTCTGTCAAACTGTTACTGTTCATTTTTAACAGCGGTATGTCTGTTATGATTCAATTAAGACTACTGTTGTTGTTCTTGTTGATGTCTAGAAATTTTTGCACCCATATGTTTCTTGGCGTGTCTGGATAAATTTCTTTAAGTCTCTTTGTGGATGTTGAATGGCGTAGGTACCGTACACCCACAAACCGCGGCTATGAAGATCTCGAGCGAAAATTCTGGACCAACCTGACGATAAACCAGCCTATATATGGAGCCGACGTTTCGGGCACAGTTACAGATGCCGACCAGCACATATGGAATATAGGCCACCTGGGCACTATTCTAGACCGCATAGGCGACATACGAATTGAGGGTGTGAACACTGCCTATCTGTATTTCGGCATGTGGAAAGCCATGTTCGCCTGGCATACAGAGGACATGGATTTGTATAGCATTAACTATCTTCATGATGGCGCTGCCAAGGCGTGGTATGGCATTCCGCCCCAGCACGGTCGACGATTTGAAAGATTGGCAGCCGGTGAGTTTTAAGCACTTTGAAGTGTGCCCGGTTCAGAATTTTGTGATTTTTATTGTCACTGTATTCAGTGATGTAGGCATTTTTCTGTGTGTTTAAATTGGTGGCGTAGCATAGTGGTTAGACTGCCGGTTCTGCCGGCGTGCTTTCCTTATCCCTGGCCGTGTAACCACTTTGTGGGTGAAGCATCCGCTGTCAGTCAGCCAACAAGGCCGACTCAGCCTGCCATCCTTCCGGGGTCGGTTAAATGAGTAGTAATCAATTAATGATGGGTTACGAAGGTGGAGACCTACTGCTGAATGGCGTTGCCTGGCCAACGGTCAGGTCGCCACCCAGGCCTGTGTGTGCAGGCTGTGGGCGGTAGCCTGGTTGGCTGGCGGCTCTGGTCAGTGACGAGAGCGCATTAGAGGCAGCTTGACCGCCGGACCACCGGCCTGACCGCCGGCCTTACGGCATAGGCGACAATGCGCTATATAAATCAACGTTCTTTACCTTTTTCTTCTTTTTACGTTTTGAAGACTTTACTGTTGCTATTTGTAACAGAGCAGTTGCTGTGATGATTATTAAATATTAAATGTAAGAAAAACATAAAGCAGTATTGGCAGAAATGAATTAAAGTAATGATCAAGTTCTAAATAATGTATCTTAGGCCCATGTCAGACATGCAGCAAAGTTGAGCAACTTTCTCATTCAACTTTGTTGCACAAAAAGTTGCCTAAGCAGCTGTCAGTTTTTCATCGCCCAACAGTCGCCAAACAAACATGGTTTCTAGTGATACGGACAACGACATAATTATCAGTAGTGTATTGTCAATTGCTGCAATCCTATATCGGTCGCGTCAGGTGAATGTCAGAAAGCATAAGAGAAACTCATGGACACGAGAGTGGATTACAGCTCAGCACCAGAGCAAAACAGTGACAAAGAATGGAAATGGTTTCTATCCAGAAATTACTTTCGTGACTTGTAAAAAGTTGGGCAACTTGCCAAATCAGAATCTCACTTTGTTGCACAACAGTGTTGCGCTATAAAGTTGCCCAACTTTGTTGTGTGTCTGACATTGGCCTTACACAACATTGAATATTACCATCAGTGATGCTGTTTTGTTGGCAGGCTTATTTCCTGATGATGCGAAGGAGTGTACGGCTTTCCTGAGACATAAGATGTTCTTAATAACTCCACGAACTCTCCGTGAAAATTCAATACCCTTCTCTCAGGTTTGTGCCAGTTACTTTGTATAAATTGCAAATGTGTGAAGTCTAGTGCATTTGAAGTTGTGTACTTCTGCTGCAGCATTACACTAATACCTACCAAGTTCTATGTCTGTGGATCTTCTGTTAACATTCCCCCATTTTAAATGAGATAATTACTCACTGAACGGCATCGCACCATCCGATCTGGCTGCAGACCTTCGATGGTTGTCTGATATGCCGTCCCGGCGACGTCTGCGGCCATCACTGACCCATCGGCTGGATGTCCGCCAGTCGCAGTGTGCAACTGTTGGAAACCGAGCCTTTGCCATTGCTGGTGCTCGGTTGTGGAACAGTTTGCCAACGGAGATTGTTGCGTGTGACACACTTCCACAGTTCTGTCGAGAATGTAAAACTTTTCTATTTAAGCAGTCTTATCCCGCTATTTTGCTTTAGTTTTTTCTCGTCGTAGTCCTTGCAGTTTTTACTTAGGCCACATTAAATATCCACGATGTAATGTAATGTAATAATGTAATTATTATCTGGCACATACTTGTCCACCTGGTGCCCCATCCTCAAGTAGTTGAACTGTTGTGCCAACTCCATGGGAAAGTGTATAGTGGAAAAACGTCTGTGTCATCGAGCAAGTGCGCTACAAATTTGCCCCAGTCGCTGCTGATATAGTTTGTTCTGCATTTTCTCTCACATAATACAGAATGTTTTTTCTTTTGTAAGGTCAGTCATTGTCTATAAGTGCCTCCATCTTTTGCATATATAGATAGATTGTACTTTATTCCTTTGCTGCATTTGGTTATATTCACCAGCTTATTCGTGTATGCAGATATTTAAAACATGCCTACATAATTATGCATCCAAGAATTGAGCTGCAGATCAATCTTGTGAGATTCTATTGTAATTCTCTACAAAAACTACAATTTTATGGTTTTATGACACGCTCTCTCAGTTCAAAAGTTCTAGTTAGATACCCTAAAGTGTATTTTTTCTAGTTTTCTTATCTTTATCACTACTGTTGATTTAACTTCTATTTTACTGCATACATTTTATTGGCATGCTAGTGGTTTCTGCCCTTTATCATTTGTCTTTAATAATTTAATGATAAATTGCTGCTGTGAAATTGCTCTCTTATTTGCATCTAATTCACAGTGTTATTTTGTACACAGACGTGGCAGGAAAAGGGCGAGTTCATGATCACGTTTCCATATGCATATCATGCAGGGTATAATCTGGGATACAACTGTGCGGAATCCACCAATTTTGCCTCTGAAAGGTGGATTGAATATGGCAAATACTGCACCATGGTAACTGATATTCTGTTCTATTTCGTTGTTCAGTTTTTTTGAATATTCGACTAATATTTGAGTAATAATTAGCTGTAGAATGTTTTGCAATAGCTTGTAGAAAGCAGGCTCTCACTATGTGTGTAACTTATCTCTAAAGTTGTTACAAATTTTAGGGTTGCACTTAATAGCGCATCGGACTGTTGGACTAGTGGGTCATATTGGACCCCTAACCATAACCCAAACCCTAGTTCATTAGACCGATACATAGGTATGGGAACAATTTTTCGGTTGGGGGAGCAAAAATTGAACGACTTTTCGGTTAGGGAAGCAAAAACTGGTGAAAAACAATCAAGACAATCAAATTCAAAGTATAACTTTATGCAATATGAATTTTTCGAAAAAGGTATACGCAGTGTACAATGGGGTCTGGGGCAAAACCCAAGAAGCTGGGAATTTTCCAGAATTTTTGTGTCTGTAAGGTTTCTTTTGACTTGGGGGAGCAGGGTGTACTAGTTGCTCCCCAGTCTGATATAGCCCGTTAGTCTGATTGTCTGATGCATTGTTAATTGTGCCCACAAATTTTGATCAACTTATGCTTCAATTGCCAAGAATTTTGTTTGATTTGAAATAATTATTTTAATGTCATTGTGCAGTGCCACTGCAACAGTGAAATGGTTCGCATCAGCATGGATCCTTTTGTGCGCGAGTTTCAGCCGGACAAATATGAGTTGTGGAGTGCTGGGCTGGAGATCGGCAATCATCCAGAAGACGAACTGAGTCGACTTTATTCCAGACCTCGCTACGCTACAGCACGACCAGTCAAAGCTCCACAACAACAGCAAACTCACAAGTATGCTGTAGAAATCATTTTGTATTTATTTATCGTTTATTATAATCCCTCTTTTTATTTAAACAAGTCGTTCATGCTGCCAAATTACGTTTTTTATCATTTATTTTCTTGTGTAAGCAGAATTAAACAACATTGTCAATTACTGTCTTTTCTAATCGACTTAAGACTCTCTCTTCGTGCAATAATTGTGGCATTTGCGATTCGGAACAGACGCCTATTTTAGTGTTCTAACTAACTAGAAACTGCAGACACAAATCATGCACACACTCGGTTTCTGCTTAGCGGGCTTGTCTTGCAGTAGCTCGAGGTTAGGCAGGTAGCCAAAAGTAAACTTTTTAAAAGACCAGCTGCCCCCCCCCTGTCATCAACAAGTAGCATTAAAGCACTGAATTATAACAAGTCAGACACAGTAAGCGTAAAATATATGTGCAAAGTAGGTATGTTTGTCCACAAAATGACACTTTTCCAGCTGATGCTGTTTTGTTTGAGGTTGTATTTTTTTATATATTTGGTTACAAATTATGCATACAAACATAGCATGCCAAGGTCCGCAAGCAGAACACTAACTGACATGAATAAAATTATGCTTGACAGTTTCGTAAATCAGTACAGAGTAAAATACGAACTTAAAAACAAATTTAAACTAGAGAAGACGAATTGTCCTGTTGCCATAAGTTAAGTTAAGTTAGTGTGGTTCTAATGGATGCAGGCTCATTGCCTCAATGTCTGGTATAATGTAAAACTGCATGCATAAAACTTTAATGTTAAAAAGTAGAATTTATACTAAATTACTTCTACTTGCAGTACCTTTGATATCAGCTTTCCAATTAAATTTAATTTCCTGATTATCCCAGAATCTGTCCAATCTTCCCTTGATACTGTTTGCAGACTCAGCTTTGACTACAACGTCTGGTAAACTGTTGCACAGAGTTCTGACTCTACTAGAAAAGCAAAATTTACGAAGATCATACCTCACGTGGTGTTGTCTTATTTTGTGTATATTATGACTTAGAACACAAAATTAATCTGCAGTAATGGAATACTTGTAATGTCAGCAAATTGTGCATGGTGATAATATGATGATTTTAGGGAAGTGGCAAAGCCGAATAAACCGCAAGTTAGTCGACGGATTCCAGTGATGAAGCTGCCGGCGAAAGCTGCACGTAGATCTCATGTGAACAAAGACGTCGATGTATCACGCGTGGCTGAAACTGACACTGGCACATGTGACACAATTGTTCCTGACAGTTCCAAGCAGAGTGAGTTTAACAGTGACGGTTCGGCAGTCTGCAAGAATGAAAGTTCGATGATGACAGCAGAACATCGTGATGTTGTGAAGAAGTTGAGATTACAGCAACTTGCAAAGAAGAGTTTGCTATCCAGTCCTGTTGTAGCCGGAATTGTTCCTGAGAGTTCCCAGCAAAGTGCGTTTTATGACGACAGTTCGGCAGTCGAAAATGCCAACAAGAATGAAAGTCCAGTGAAGACCCCTGCCAGCCCGATGAAGACCACTGAACATCATGATGTTGTGAAGAAGTTGAGATTACACAAACTGTCAAAGGAGAGTCTGCCATCTAGTACCATTGTGGCCGGACATTTGCAGAATATTGCCAAGTTGGGTGCTGAGTGCCTAGGTGATAAGGCGGCTAAGGTGACATATGTTGGCAGTGGACTCATGACGTTGCCTTCACCCGTATTATCAGGTATGCCGTCTGTTTTGTCAGGTGTGATGGGATCACCGATGCCTATAGCTGCATTATCAGGTACACCATCTCTGTTGGCGGGTGTGACTGGATCACCAATGTTGTCGTATACTTTGTATCACCCGTTTACTGACAATGGACAATCTCCGAGTGGATCTCAGTTGTCAGTTATGTCTTCGCCGCAGCTCACAGAGAGTCAGTTGTCAACTCGTGGTGGTTCTGCTGTACAACAAACACTATCTGCAGCTGATTCTGATCTCTGCACTGTGGACACATCGGTGATTGATACAGAAGTTGTTGAGACGGTCACGCATCAGTCGTCTCTGAACCCTGCACGTAAACACTGTCAGTCGTCACCGAAGAAACTGAAGCAGACTATTAATGCAGGTAGTTATTTGTTGAACTACACCGTATCCAAGAAAAAAAGAAGCCACTTTAATTTTCGACGTAACTTCGTCGTATGTTGAGACATTTTTTGCAGTTTTTGAAGCATTTTTCTTATAAATAATTCGTGCATGATACAATATAGCATATATTCACAAAATTTTATTTATGTGGTAGTATGTCGCATTGAAACCACATCATACTCAAAATGCACAAAATCTGCTGTCATACGACATAAAATGCTCGAAATCAGAGGGTAGAAAAGTTAAGTGTTAAACAATACATAGACCAACTATTCAACAGATAGACTGAAGAGCATGTGTTACATCACGTCAGGTAAAGTCCTCACACTGGTGGTGAGTGTGCAATAAACTACATCGTGCAGAAATTATTCCTGAACAAGGTGCTTCAAAAATTGCAAAATTATCCGAACAGATCGCAAAGTTATGACAGAAAGTAAAGTGGCTTTTTTCTTGGACATAGTGTATTAGCAATATGTTTTATAATTACCATCTGAAACAGCCTTGACACAGTTTGATGACAGTGGTTGAGTTGTGTGACTGCTGCCATTTTTTGGTCTTCACACAGACCCGTCCACTTTGTCATTTGTTATTGATCTACTGTTGACAAATATGTACATGTATGTTAAATACTTTAATTTCTGTAATTTTTAAACTTAATTAAATTAAAAATTGATTAATTTTTGTTTAACTGTCTTTTTTTCGATACTTACCCAGGTTGTGTCAAGCGCCCAAACTGAACTTTTTGTGGTTGTTAAAATAAATCAGTATTATTTTTTAACATTTATACTTTGTTATACTTTATACAAGCCACAAGTTGTTCCTATTACCCAATGCATTGGCTTCATTGCTTTTACACTGTTGTAAGGAAGGACACATGGCCTGTAAATACTCTCTGTAATCTGTAAAGGTTTTTAGGGACATTTTGCAAATCACTGATAGTTTCAGGTAAACCAGAGAATGGCTGTTAAACTATTTATGCGTGTGCGTTGAGTGCGGATTTTCTTAATGTCAGTTAAGTTAAGTTAAGAAGAGTAGAGCTCTTAATGAAACTCCATCTCAGAGCTACGGGATGTCACTTGCCATATGGGATCACCCTGTGTTACCTGCCACCCGACACAAGTGAACACACTCCGCCTTAACCCCAGTCAGAGGCCAGTACTCATACTCGATTTACCTGTCCTGGAGGGATGGAAGGCTGAGTTGACCTGGGTGACTAAGTGTGAAGTTTGTTGTAGCTATTGCTAATCGATGCTTGTGTGCGAAATGATGGTGCAGATAGTCACTGTTGTAGGTGGAACTCCAGTCAACAAACAGTTAAATCACGTGGCCAGCTTACTACAGTTCATGCCTGCCGACACTACGGCTGAGATTGCATTCAACAGACGTGAGGCGGCGATGGCACCACACTGCTCAGTCTGCTCCCTCTTTGTACCGGTAACTGCAGCAGATGTTACTGCAATATTGAGTATTAGCCAAACAAACAATGCTAATAAACTTGAGTTGAGTTGAGTTGAGGAGAAAAATAAAAACACAATGAACAATGAAACATGCCAGAGAAATATATAAAAAGGTAAAGGCCGATATAGCTTTACATGGGAACCCCATCTTAGAGCTACGGGACGTCACTTGCCATATGGGATCACACAGTGCTACCTACCACCCGACACAAGTGAACACGCCCCGCCTAACCCCAGCTATGCAGGCTGGTACTCGATTTACCTACCCCAGAGGGATGGAAGGCTGAGTTGACCTAGTTGACTTGATAGCGCCCCGGCCGGGAGTCAAACCAGCGACCTTTCGATCACGATGCGATGCCGAACTGCTGCACCACCAAGACAACTTACTGTACACTTGCTAGTAATACTTAGCTGGTCTGATACTTGCTGAGAGCATAGGATATGAATGGTTGATAAGTATTGGTTCTGTTAGGAATACGCAGAAATTTAGAAGGAGCTTTTAAGTGTGAGAGAAGTACAGAATCGCGTGGAGTAGGGAATAAGTGATGTAAGCACGATCTCCGTTTTACCGTAGAGTCAAAAACCTTGCGAGTCAGTTGTTCTCAGCGTTCTGTGAGGCTCGTGAGTCCAGCAAGGAACAGAGTACTGGTATAAGGCATGCTGTAAGTGCCGGTATAAATGATGTTGAGAGCTGTTCACTGTTTACCATCATCTGTTCCCTTGACTTCTTCCATTGTCGTCATCTCTAAAAACACTTTGCTCTCTTGCCTGCCTTGATCTCATGTTGCACAAAATATCATCGTACATTTGAACACTGCATGCTATCCAGACCCTCTAGACTACCTTGGGCAAACCTGCTGACTGATTTAGTGATTTTCTGTAATAAGTTGTGATTTTATGGCATTATCAACAACACAACCTCGTCACATTACTAGTGTAGGTCCACTTAGATTTTGAACTTGCTGCGGCATTAGTTAGTGCCATTTCTCTTTCAAGTTGCGTTTAATAAAAACGAGTGACAGTCACACCAGTATTACAAGTTCATAGATGTAAATGAAAAAAAATAGTTTTAAAAATCAGATATAAAGCAGAATAATATATCTAATGTAAAAAATGTCAATT
>Ga0056131_1000309_pt1 | contig 11389 bp, 7 predicted proteins | sample WorMetLIZISLAND1_2_FD_67480 | JGI IMG/M metagenome (GOLD analysis project Ga0056131, IMG submission 67480) | Marine gutless worms symbiont microbial communities from Max Planck institute for Marine Microbiology, Germany - Olavius clavatus LIZARD... ...
CTCCAGAATGCATCTTTGATATAACTAATGGAGCTGGAATGTTTGCTATTCCTGCTGCCTCACTGTTGGTCGCACTGCTGGACACCGGGTCTGCTGGACTGGAAACATGAATGGAAGCAATCGCTGCTGGTTCTTCTTTACTGTTTTCTGTTGTAGAAATGCCGTCATCATGACTTGGCTTGGTCTCAGCATCATCATCACCAGCCTCACCATCTTCCTGTTCCTTCTCAGACAATTCTTTCGTCTGTGAGTCCGTCTCACTTGGCAGAGCGGTTGTTGAATCATCACGTCGGTCAGCCTCGTCTTCTGACTCTGACGACATATCTGCTCGACACAGCAACGCTTCGAGTTACAAACACAAATAGCAAATTGTCATACTCTCCATGGACAGGCACAGAGATGCCAAATTACACAGGCAGCCGGTTATCATCCATCGTAAGGTAAGCTGTTCTTCACCAAACAGGAAGGGAGGAAGGGAGAATGGCATCAAGCCTGTAATACGTTTTGACAGCAATTCAAAAGTTTGCTTTTGTGGACTGGCATAACCTGGAGTAAGGCTGCATTTAGACGACACAAGAACGAGTCCTGGTACTCATGTACGGGTTATAGTAAACACAAATATGCATGTATTCTGATGGCAGCTGTGCACATTAACACGAGTTCTGTACAAGTATATTTGCACTTGTACCAGTTATTTCTGCAAGGGTCCTGCATGTAACCCGTACGAGTGATATTTATTTATACAGCACACAGTGATGGAAAACATTACTGGCGACAGTGGAGTGAACTTTTGCAAGACACTAAAGGTATTTCACAATTTTCACCAAAATTTTAATGACGACTGAATTCCAAGTGTTTGTGCTTGTACGAGTGACCGTGAACGCTCCACTGGTATGAGCTTCACTCGTATGAATAACTTGTACTGGGACGTGCACTGGTACTCATGCCAATGTAAATGCAGCCTAACTCACGAAAACTGGCTGGTTACACATAAACCGAGTGTGTGTGTGTGTTTGTAATTAGGAACTGAAATTTTCATTGAAAATGTATTCTATAACCAACAGCTGCAATAGTTTTTATCTTCACTGTTTCGGTATATTGACGAAATGCAATGTACACTGAAATACAGTCACGTTCTCATCTCACCATCTTCATCAGCAGCTACGTCATCATCATTATCAGCACCAGCAGCAGCGCCATGCTGACCTAACATCTCCTGCTGATTGTCTTGTGAAGAACGGACATGTCCCTCGGTTACAGGACCTGCAGCCGACTGACCATCATGTGACTTGGCATCCACTGATAATCAACACAAATAAATAACAAGCAATAAACTTCCCCTTTGTCAGAAAATACACAGCAATCAGTTACATTTTTAATCATCAAAACAACTTCTGAACCATTGCAAAAGCTGAAACATGGACTAGTCGGCAGCTAAGATTACTTGACTGACAGTTATCAACAAACATGACTACCAATTTATTAGCAATGCAGTAACACATCATCAAGCACACACACTTGCATGCATACAATATAACAACAATATAAAAGCCGACAATAATGCAAACCAGTTAATTTACTGTCACCCAGCATCAGCATCACAACGTAAATGCAGTAATGCTGCGTATACAAAATGACAACCTAGTCATATAGCAAAACATATAGGACGACATTTGCAGGGAACAGGAATGCCGTTCAAGGAACATAACGGTACAACTTTTGATCCCTGACACCAACCATGAGTGCTACTTCGTTATGGACGGACGCACTGATTGACAGACAGACAGTATCATGCATGCAGCAGTATGATCGACTAAAAGCCAGCTTGAGCTACACAACTGTTTGAGTCACAGACTGCTAAACGTTAGCAATGTAGCACATGCATTCTTCTAATGCAGCAAGTGGTGACAAGCTTGCTCACTGTTGGCTATCTTTGCTACAATTCACACAGAGACGTCAGACTCACTAGATGGTCTTGAGTAGACCGATGCATCTGGAGTCGTAGCTGCTGACGACGGACACGGAGGTTCCAGAATGTCACGATATCTCGACACCATCAACACTGATACAAAGTAAACGATGGCAAGTGACAGGAACTGAGCCTGTTTTGTCTCCTCCTGCATAGACAGTGCAACACAGACCAACAGTGCAATCAATGATGACAAACGTTCAATTAAATCACTAGACTGACTTCATATATCAGTAACAACTGCACAACAGCATGGCCTGAAGAAATAGAGATATAAGCACTCTTGAAATGGAACTACTTCTGATTACTGTTTAACTGAACTATTTTTCTGGAGTTAGGCCAGTTCTTCAACAGCAGAACTCTTCGGAATTGTACTTTCTACATGTGGGTCACCGCTCCAACCTTCTTCAGCAAGCTCTATAGACACCTTGGGCCATACAAGATCTGAAGATTGGGCCATGTCTCCTGCTGAGCCTAGTCATTAGCTGGACTCTGTAGCACCAGGTACTCTGACGATTCTTTGGCACCAATGCAGTGTAGACAGGTAGTGGAGTTTTGTGGCAGGCCGACAGCAGTGGAGAATGCCATTGCGTAGCTGTGTCACCGTTACGCACTGGTTTCTGAACCAATCAACCCCATCACATCTTCTTCAAGCATCACCTCTGCCTAGTTCTCACCATCTCAGTCATCATCTTATATCTCATGTAATGTATGTCCATATCACCTCAATCTGTCCCACTCAACCACCAAGCACATTTGTTCCAACTGAATCAATTCTCCGATCTCTGCATTTTTCTTCCTTTCTTTCCGTCTCTAAACTCACACACCTATCGTTCACTTTACTTTACTTCATGCTCCCCCTACACCAGTCAAGTTTCACTGTCATAACAGTTAATGACAGTGAAACTTGGCTGGTGATTCATCTTCATTAAAACATATTTCATTATAAAGACACGTGCAATAACAGCACACATCAGATGACTGCTAGAAAGAGCGAGAAGCTAAAAAGAGCTGACCACGTCTCGGTAGATGACGGCTCGCAGTCTGTTAATGTCCATGTCCTGTAACAACTTCTCAACATCACGCAGCGGGCTTGTTGCCACTGGGACAGTTGACTCAGATTTCTAAATGTACATCAAAAGAACTCATCAATCAAAAAACACATTCACAGTCAAAAAAACAACTTCATCTACGTATCAGTTTGGTGACAGAGTAGATATCTGAACTATAATAACCAGTCTGCGCAGTTCCTGAGTACAAATGAAAGATCAAAAACCCATGCACAAAGTAGCCCAGACAACCCATTAATGCTATCAACCACAAAGCCGAGTCCACTTCAGACGATGAACAAAGCTCTTTAGAAGTTTTCTTACAAGCATCAAATCATCAAACACTGCTCATGTGCCTTTATTTCACACTTGACGTGGTTGGAGTTGAAGGGTACTGTGCAGGAGCTCCCGGCTCCGAAAAACGAAAAAAATTGTGGGGAGACTTCCCTGGGTATGGGACCAACCTCAAAACTTTTCACAGTCACCAAACATATTGCTGTACCTCACAGGAAAATTTCCATCAAATCTGAAGCTGATCTAACTATCTGTCACTGAGTAATGATGTTTTTACTGCCAATTTGTATGTTACATTACACTGTCACTTTGGCATGTGACCTTTTGAACGATTGTTTGAAAAATACAGCCACCTGAACAAATCATCCTGTGGCAATCAGATCTCGAGAAATGAAGCCCACTAAAGAATGAGTCACACAGAAATAATTTAAGAATCACAGATAAAAACTGCAGTTACCAAGCTCTGTTCAGCAACTGGTTCACTGGGTCTTGCAGGAGTCTGTACACCAGCAATCAGCGCCTGTATTGGACTCAACTGATCTCCTACAGGCGACTGCACAGGCGTCCCCATTTTACTGCACTGCTGACGATAGCGGCATTCCAGACAGTTTCGAACGGCACATGTGCACACTGAAAACAGCCATTCACAATTCTATCGCAAGTGTGCATGCACATCTTTTCCACACAGTTTTACCAAAAAAACTCAAAATCATCAACACAGTATGCTATAATACAAAACTACAGCAGCAGATTAATGTGCACCGAGTAGTCAACCAGCCACATAAAATGTACGTAAGTCAACAAAATGGTCCAAAAATCCATAAAAGCAATTTAAAGGTTAAAAACACATATTACATGCTAATTAAGCAAACAAATTGTGCCAGTGAAAGCACAACGAAAACTGAAATTTCCTCAACTGCTTTGATGTTGATGGATAAACGACATGACGGCATCTCGCCTGTAAAATATGCTGTTGCAAATCCCAAAGGTGACCTGGCTTTACTCTGGAAAAGTAAAAGCAAAAGTAGCAGAAAAGTAAGATAGTTAAGTGGCGGCAGTGGTGATGATGGTGGTGGTAGTAGTAGCAGTAGTAGTAGATGCAACAGCAGCAGTAGCAGCTGGATGCAAACACAACAATCTCACCGAGGCGTAGGCACTGACGAAGAATTCCGCCATTACTCATCGACTTTTCCTGTTCCAGTTCACTGAAGCTGAGTGAACTGGCAAACACAAGAATATCAGCCATGCTGACAATACGCTGCAGAAATCCAACGGCTTGCTCTATACTCAGACCTTGGTTTGGCTCCAGCATTTCAATCTCACCCTAAACACAGCATACAGATGTAATCAATGTCTTCGTCATCATTATCATCAATACACCAGAATTAATGTGGCATTAAGTGAAAACACTCCTACACCACGGTGTTGAAAACTAACTACTGTCACTGAGGATAAAGAGCAGTTGTATGATCCATAAAGAAAAAGGCTTTCAAGAGCCATCAGAAGGATGGCAGAGATGATGCAGTCATGACACACTTGGTAATGATTCTCAAAACCATGTCCTCAACAAGACCAAAGCTGTTGTAGACAATGAATGTTGTTTGTGTTGGAGAGAAGTCGTACATAGGCATCAAGTCATGGCACCGATAATGTGAGCCAGGACACATACACATATGACAGCAGTGCTCTTATGACAATGTAGGAGGGCATAACTAGTTTCAACAGTTTTGTGGCACCATGTTTGTGGTTTGTGTTGTTGGCATGCTGTTGTATTCTTCCAGTACTTGGTAGGTCATAGTGGCCCAAAATAAAGACTTCAAGAAGAGTCAAGAGTTGAGACCACTGTTAACAACAGCACAGCAGACAGCCACATTTTCTTACTGAGACACAGTCTCTTCCATATATGTTATTATGTTTAAATAAGCAATAGAAAATTTCGAAATAATCTGATTGGTTTCGGATCAAATCAAACAGTAACCAACTATTCGCATTCGATTCGATCCAAAATTTAGCGTATTTGCACAGCACTAAAATATTTACTTATAAAGTTTAATGGCCATATATTAGCAAACATGTAACTGTTGGGAATTTTGCCACAGACAGAGAAATGCCTACGACAGTCAAATTTTGGAACTGGACAACTAGTTTATTATAATATGTAAACATAAAAACAATAAAAAAACAATAAAAAAGCAATTGAAAAACAGTAGCAGCAGCAAGCAGCAACAACAACAGTAATCATGATAAAAAGGATTAAATTTATATACGAGTGAAGCTACAATTGCACTAAATGGAACAATGAAAAAAATAACAAACAAAACAAAATCAGTGGTTACCATTGGAGAAGTTGCAGCAGCAAGAAGTGGAAGTAAGCCACCACAAGACGCAATCAGATTGTCTGCGAGTTGAGAGATAACGTGAGTCACATTCACAGAGAACACGTGATTCTCAGATGCATTCACAAAATCAATCACGGTCTTTGTCGCATGCCTAAAACGAGCAACCATCACAGCAGCAATTCATACACAAATCAGTGCTTGGACACTGTTTATGCACTATCAACTATCAAATGGCTGCTTAAGTATGGTACAATAAATGACTGGCTGTGTGTGGCTTGGTGGTGTAGTGGTTAGGGTGTCGGTCTCATGATCGAGAGGTCGCGGGTTCAACTCCCGGACGTTGCGCTGTCAGGTAACAACTCTAGGCAAGTTTTTCAGTGTTCACACACATGTGCCTCTGTCACAAAGCAGGAAAATTTGGTACCAGCCAGATGGCAGTGATCCTCTCTGGCAAGAAAGGTAATCACAGGCCTGGCAGAAAGTAATGGCAGCTTACCACTGGGTATATGATTATGTCACAAGACTGGGATCAGCTACAGACCCAACACTCGCACATTAGTATCGGCTACCTTTTAATGGCTGGCGGTTTGGCCGAGTGGTATCGAGTTATCAACACTGTGCTCCAACAACAACAACAATTGCAACTAAGGGAGAAAAGACACAGTGTTGACTAGCATACAGCCAAAAAGTGCTAAGTAGGTCAACTGTTTGTTTATTTTCGACCAAATTTAGTCTGCTGGAATCATACCTAATTCCTGTATATTAGCCATACATGTCACAAAAATGAACTCTTTAATTCAATGAAGTGCAATTGTTTAGAGTCTAAAACAGTTTGCTCACATTTTCCAAGCATGCATATCCTGCTCCAAAGAGTACAACACATCAGACAGCAACTTCTGGTGCAGATATGACCAGCGGAACTCCGGAATGCGGAATGGTGGAGCACGAGGTCCAGGACTGAAAATCTGACGACTTGGAGTGTTTGCCGTTGACTGTTTATCGTACGTGATGGTGCCAGGACGAGATACTGCATCGGCAGTGGTGGAAGTTGCCTGACTCCGAGCACCAGTTACTACCGCCTCCTTCTCAGCTGCCACAGCTTCAGATTCACTCTGTGGTTCCGCTGGACTTTTCTCGGTCGTCAAATTGACAGCCGGAGTATCCTGGTCATCTGGTGCTGTGGATCTTGATTCCACAATGTTGACTGCGTCATCAACTATCTTCTCAATGTACTTTTCCACGCCATCAACCACACCATCATCAGCGAGTTCCTTGTCATCATCATAACTACCATTCACAACAGACTCATACTGAGTTGACTCATTGGCCGTCTCCCTAGCTTCAGTCACCCGCGCTCGGCCAGATCCACCACTCGATGGCCGCTCACTGCCTACACCCGATATCACACTGACGGGTCGATTCCGACGGACTGCTGGGTCAGCAATGTGATCTACCTGCTGTCGTTCATACTGCTGATACATACGTGCCATGTGGATACGAAAGTCTTCATAGGATACCTTTAACACACCAACCACAATATCAGTTACATTACTGAACTTGTAAAAATATGACACAATTAACAGCAGTCTCATCAAATCCATCTAATAACCTTTTCATAGCTGCTGATGACAGCAGTTTTAAGTTCTGATATCCAGACTTTTCAAATCTCACACCCAACCATTTATGTTACAAGAAGCTTGTCAATTACTGGAGTGGGATTTAATTTTGTATTTAACTAGACAATTTTTCTGCAGTTACTCTAGGTTAGGCAAAGTCCCTAAAAATGAAGTTGTGGCAATGAATTTGCCAGATGTTTCCAAAGCCACTGTGCACTATACTCTATAGACATAAAGCTAACTGGCAAATAAGCAAACTACGCAGCATACTTAGAAAGGTTATTGATTGATTTGCATTTGAAAATGTATGCAGTGCAGTCAACCTTTGAGTGTAGAATGGCCAGAGTATCAATCCAGACCCGCCAGCCTCCGTACTCATACTTGATAGCATGATGAAGAAGCATGCGGAACAATGCCATCACCAGCTCAGTGATCTGTTGCTCTTCATCATTGCGTGGATACACGTACGCCATTGAGAACAGCCAGTCTTGCCACACGGACATTTGCAGCACCGTCCTAAAACAGCACACACCCACACACATCAGCCATATTTCACAATTTACTTGTTTATTCACACAACAAATTACAGAACTGTGACATCTACTGTTGTGATAATATTTCTGGTGCTGAGACTCTGAACCCTGCTAAAATTGCACGCAGGCAAGAGAATGTCTATCAGCAGCCATAGCTTCAGATTCACTCTGTGGTTTCTGACCGACTTTTCTCTGTCATCAAATTGACAGCCGGAGTATTCTGGTCATCTGGTGCTGTGGATCACAGGCTAGAGAATGTCTATCGCTTACTGTTACACTCCTATACAGGAGAAACAGCATAAGTCATGCTTAGCATTAAAAATAGGCCGACAGAACTAAAAACACATACAGCTAAAGTTGAAGTATGAAGGTTGAAGAACGTCATTGTGAAATACTAGCTTAATAGCATACAATGATAACTAATACACTGAAGCTCAACAGCTTGACTATCAGGCTAACTACAGCAAAGAGAGGAACTGGATCAAGTCATCAAGAATGGGTCAATTGTGGAAGTCCTTCTTCTTTCTGAACCTTTCACTATAATGAACTAACAACTGCACCATTAAAACCAACTCAAACAGCTATCCCAGTGCAGCCTTAAAACAGGCCACTGTCACATTAATGGCTACGTACAGGATTTATCTCCATTATATTTCTAGCACGTTACAGCCACACTACTGCAGGTTAAGTGATCTAGCCAATAACATGCCTCTCGGCAGTGTACAAGGTCCCATGACTGAACCACATCATGCTATTTGTGTTTATAACAAAAGCCACTGGAATATACATCCCTTGAGCACAGGACGCACACAAAACTGTGATGCTTAGGTCAGTAAATGAGGACCACCATTCAAACTGAGTAATGATAAAATGATGACGCAGACTGACTTAATAGAACGATGTGTGAGATGCTAGTGTACACCTATCAACACGAAGGCAAACATCTGAAAAAATACATCTTAACTCATTTACTATACACTGCAATCACAGAATTTCACATCAGTATTCAGAAAGAAATGTCTACCTGCGATTTTCTCTGCTGTTTACACAAAAGTTGCTGAGATCAGTGAGGAAAAGTTTCTTCACTTCCATTGTGATGGTGTCCTGCCGCGACTGACGAATCAGACTCGCGATTATTTTCAACACCACTGCATGACAGAAAAACAGAACGCAGGTTACATCTCTTCAGTCTTCACATGTTGACAATTTCATTAAGACATAACTATAGCAAGTGCAGTGCAGTATGCAATGTGAGCACATTAGAGACTGATCCCACATAGAAAGCACAAATGGTTGCAGCAATAATGTTGTGTACACACAAAAAACTGCATTGCTACATACGTGGGTTTTCCAACTTCACATTTGCTTCCAACTCCAAATGCTGATCAGTCAGTACTTTACTGCCGACACGTTCGGTCAAAATCTTCACACGCACAATAATAGTCTGTGAACCCAGTTATAATAAGAAATATAATAAAAACAGACATTTATATACCGCCACTTACAGGAAAACCAGAAAAGCAGCGGTCTACAAATTGAAGTGGCGTATAGAATAGCCTACAAGAGTCTCTAAAAATTAAAATGTCAACGATCGGTGAACGCCGATTTAAAGAGAAACATCTTCAGATGCCGCTTGAATTGTTCAGTTACATCTATATTCAGTGCTAGCAAGAGACTCAAAATATGACAATGATTTCTGGCAGTGAATTAGATAACACAGTGAATAAACTTTAAATACAACAAATGCATAAAAACTGCTGTAAAAAAATCCAACTTCAGCTCTAAGAAAAAACAACCATAAAGTGGTTCTTGCAGAAATTAAATTTCATCAAACTGATAACTGCAGTTGTACCTCAAGTAAGACATTGTATATTGCCAGTGATATTCCCGATGAATTCAACATGAGACGATCAGTGACCAGTGAAAACAAATTGTGTGGCATCATTGCATCATGCTTGCGTCTATCATACAGCAACAAAATTTCAAGTTAACACAAATTATTTACAAATGAACCTATTAAATTAAGCAGCAAGTACAAAAACTCTCTCTCATTACAGCAAACTCAGTCAATCAGAGACTCTATCTGCTGTACATGGTGTAGTGGTTAGTGCGATGGTTTTGATAAACAAAGTAGCTCTACACTGAGCCCGGTTAGTGCTTGGATGGGTGACTGTGTCAAGACAGGTAAACCATCTCCGTATGTAATGACCTAGGTCAACTCAGCCTACCATCCCTCCGGGGTAGATTAAGTACTGACCTGTCTGGCTGGCATGCGTTCACCTGTGTCGGGTGGCAGGCAACATCTCTGGTCTCGTATGGTGACACGCACAGCTTTGAGATAAAGTTCTATGCTCTTCTTAACTTTTAACTTAATTTCAGAATGTTATAACACTGCTCAATGCTTTAATGTTGTTGGCTGGGATATGACATAAAAATACTGATAAACCGGTTCCCAAAAGAAAACTTAAAGCACGTCAAATACTTCAAGCATCCAAACATTTATGCGGCACAATATTCAGCAGTTTCTGTGAATAATTCGTTAACAGCCAATAAACACCTATTTTGGCAAGAAGTCGCATTAGTCTTACTTGTGAGTGCTTCTCATAATGAAAAATCCTAACAGCTTCAAAGTCTGAATGCGAATAGTTTCACTTCCAGATGCCAACAGTTTGAACACACATCTGTTAACCCAAACAACAGATTTAATAATTTAAGAAATTATAATGGCATAACACAAAATCAGCGTGTCCACAGACTTTGTGCAATAAATACAACATATGGATATACATTCCTCCACAGTTTTCCTGAATCACCTAAGCTAAATTAGATGATGATAAATAGCATGGTACGATAAAAATTATACAATAATAATACAAATTAGCCCTGTACGGGACTGAGACGACTCCTCGCACTTGATTGTTGAAAATTAAATGTCTAACTGTGGAGGTCAGATGACCTAAATCTTTACCTTGGATCGGGTCATATGACATACTGTCATGCATCACTCATCGACCTCTACTGACACACCAAATTTCACTGACATCGGATTAAGGAAATACCTCCAAAGGTCACATCTGAATTTTCTTCCAAGTTCAAACTAGCCTGAATGAATTTAGATATTGTGCTGTAGTTTAAGAATCAGCAGTCACTGCAAATCAGCTCCCATGGCGGAGGAGACAGAATTTGAACAAAAGCGACAAATTTGAAACTCTGAAGGTCTCGTGACTTTGATCTCGGATCGGATCATATGACATATCATCATGCATCTACCCACACACCAAATTTCTTTAGAACTGGATTAACGTTTCGTGGATGGACGTACTGACGGATATCGAGACAAGCTTCATTGGGTCTAATAATATCCAATACTCCTAAAAAAATTTAGTGCCCGGCCTACACAGACAGGACTGGCAAGGCATTACAGAAGTTGCAAAATGAAGTAAGTATATGATCAGGAAAATTAAATTAAGAGTCACTGGTTAAAAAGTCGCTATTCATCCACAAGAGAAGTCAACAAGCTCACTAAAAGTGTGGCTCAAAGAGAGAGCCTTCAATTTTCTTTTAAAAATTATAATATGTAAACATAAAA
>Ga0056131_1000310_pt1 | contig 11372 bp, 3 predicted proteins | sample WorMetLIZISLAND1_2_FD_67480 | JGI IMG/M metagenome (GOLD analysis project Ga0056131, IMG submission 67480) | Marine gutless worms symbiont microbial communities from Max Planck institute for Marine Microbiology, Germany - Olavius clavatus LIZARD... ...
AAAAAATTTTCCACTCAACGATACTATGTTGCCCCTACTACAACGTGGTGGTATGGCGTTATTCCCCCGGACCTTTAAGTACGAGAAAAATAAGCACAAACTTCGAAAAAAAAATCGTTTTTCGCACTTCGCAACAATGCGTGGGAGCAGGTTTCGCTAGCCATATCTCGGCGGTCAATCGAGCTATTCGTGTCTTTTTACAGAGATCGATAGGCGTCCGACATGTCTACGGGGTGACCAAACATCGTGGGTCTACGTGTGAAAATGCCCCCACCACAACAGCTCAAAATTGAGATATTGTGCGATATCCGTGATCCGTCATAGCGTGAACTATCGTTCGAGGGACCAACTCGATTCCAATGCCGCCAAACCGCTCCACATGTCGTCGTAGTTGCCTATAATGAACTGCTGTGCAACACTGCACATATACGTAGAATTCGGATTCTACGAAACCGGAAATAGTTTGTTTCTTGGTCAGACGTGTCTAGATAGGCCTATATACTGTCTATGAAGTCGAATAGGAAGCGTTAGCAGCGAGCGAACCAGTCGCCTACAGGCTTGTTTGTTCTGATTCCGCCTATCACTGACGCCGCGTAGTCGCAGACGGGCTGGCGAGTGGCGACAAACGATGTTGACGTCACTGTGATGTGCCAAATAATTATTGTAGCATTGTGAATTATTGTCAAAATAGGAGGAATAATTATTGTCCTTGTCAGCTCCCTTTGGGTTTGGCTTGCGTTGCCAACGTAAATAACTGCAAACCAGCCCGGCCGCCGCTAGGGGGCCACCGACACGTACAATGGAGGAAATAGCACTATAGCATATTTATCGTACTAAAAATTGGGACTAATGTGCCTATTTTATACAATGATAAAAACATCCACGCCAAACTAGTGCCTGTTACGCTCGTGAAGCGTCATCAACTAGTGTATCCTTATCATGCATTATAGTGCCTAAAGGTGTCTACCGATTTCACCACACGTCGTCTTCATGAACAACGACGAATAGGCGTCAAAAATGCATGGGCCAAGGGTCGCTCACCCCATTATTGGCATCGATTTGCTGAGTATGTGCCTGTAAAAGAAAACTGAAAATCAGTCAACGTTTGGTAAAATTGTGATTTATGAAACTTGACTTATGGCCAAAATCCATTACACATGTGAAACGTTTCCCCGTAACTTCCCTGACGGGGAAGTCGCTTACGGGGAAGTTGCCAACTTGTTGGCAACAAGTCGTTGTAATGGAATTTGGGAAACGACACGACGCAACAGACACAACGGACTTTTGCCCGGCGCCAACTTGTTACAGGCTAAGTGCGGACTTGTTCTGGATTTGTTGTAATGGAGAAGTCGCCAATGTTGCTGACCTGCTACGGGAAACTGGTGTAATGGATTTTGGCCTTTACCACCCTAGCTGGCATACGAACGTGTATAACGTGTGTGACACGGAAGACGAAATATATCTTGAAACAAATTGCTGACTCAACTCAAGCGTATGAAAGCAATGAAGATTGTCTGCAAATTAAGTGACCTTCAGTTAAGCAATGCGCTGAGATATCGTTTTCAGCTTGCTGAATTTCTCCAGTATGGCTCCTTACACGTTAAGTTCTAATCCGATAACAGTCCTCAGGATTGGCACGTTTCTGCTATAGAGGTGGTTTAAGCCACGGTTAAACTTTAATCTGGTTAAAACGAAAACCGGTGCGGCAGAAACGGGTTTTGCCAAATTCTGCCACTTGCGTGAATTTTTATACAAAGTAACAGAAAAAATGCAAGATAATACAATTCTTTTGTTTTAGCTGATCGTACTGTTCACGCACAATGATCGGCTATTGTCCTTATACTTTCGTCTGTCTGTCCGTCCGTCGATCATCGTTATTATTGTCTACTCTGACGTGCTACTAGTCGACCGATAGACTGTGCAGTGATTATCATTAATGCATCTCAGCGTCGTTCGGCAGAGTCGCTTTCGTTCGTGTATTAGAACCTATTGCTGGGTTCCGTGCCACGAAGCACTGAAGACGCTGTGTGTGCAGAATTCACCTGACTAGGCTTGAACTAAAATATTTGTTGCACGAGACAGTCGTTTGTGTTTTATAGAAACGAGTTTTATGGTAATAAAACCATAGCTTCGATAAACTGGATCAGTTACTCAGAAATACTTTAATTGTTTAATACTCAGATCACACTAAAATTATCATAGACTAAAGATACGACTGTATGATGCTCTTGCAATAGCAATGTTGATTTACGACAGGCTAAATGTAAACGTAAAGTGTCTTAAAACAAGTCGTGATCGCAAGTATACGGTACAATTACAAACTTGTACAAGATTTGTATTGCAATCGTCTGCGAAACTATGGTTGCATTTCAGCCAACTAGTTTTATGCTCCCAACAGTACATGTAGCCAGAAAACCAGTAGCCGGACACCAGGGTAGCACCGGAAACGACTAAGATCCAACGGTGAAGTTGGGATGGTGAAATAAACCGGATAAGCGACGGTAAAAGAGATGTGTCATACTATGTGTTATACGCAGTATCGGGTAGTATAACAGTATTGCGGAAGTCAATAGTCAATATGGGTGACATTGACGCAGGCCGCCAGGCTAGGGGCAGTGGAGACAGACTGGAGACAGACTAGCCCCGGAGGGGTATAAAAGGGACAGATGGAGACTACGGATCACTGTGGTCTATCCAAAGTCGGTGAAAGAGACACCACTTTGGGGATCCAGATACCGAAAGGTGCAGTGCCACTGACTTGGCCGTACTGATTACGACCCGACTGCGACAGTGACATGCTCCGTCTAAAGCCCTATCCACACTGTCGCCGTTTCGGTGACAAATTCAGTGTGGACAGGCTATAAGACGTAGCACTGCTGTGGACGTGATATATCGTCATCAACGTCTCGCTCAAGTTTCTAAAAGTTTAATCGATTAATTACGTCGTCAGACGTTTAAACGGGTTCAGTCCAGATCCACTGTTGGCGACGCGAAAAGTGGCAGGCATCGAACTTGCGAGTGCCGTCGGGAGTAATTATGTCGCGACGAGATAGCTACGTTGTCCTGTTCGTCTTTTCGCATGCGTCTCATATGGAGACGGCCAGCCCAGCCAATGCTCCCCATGCCGTGTCAACCGGACGCTGTTTTATTCGGCTTATGGTTGGCGCCCTGTATAGATAGCCTAGTCCCCGGCGAACAGACAACACGTACGCATAAACGGAATTAATGCATCCGCATAAAATAAATTGAGTGCCGGCGCAACAGGGGACTATCTCGATCGTTGCATATATAACCGGAAGACGTGTGCATACGGGGTGAATACAGCCACATGGTTCGCTATAATACCGTACAGTATACAGTACCCGATTTGTAGGTATAGCCTATAGCCCATAACCCATATAGAATTTTCAACAGGAGTTCTAGACTTCATCATCTCCCTGTGATATAGACCGATGTCATTGCACGTTGTTGAAATTGCAACATATACAGTGTACATGGAGGCTATCAAATAAAAGTGGTTTAAAAGTCACCTAGGCCTATACAATATTTTGCCGCTTGTCAATGGAAGGTTGCATAGTTGCAAAAGGGTTTCGACCCCATTCCAGCAAATCCAGCACCAGTATATTGCTGTTTTTTTAAAAATCCATATTGTCATTATCGTATTACACAGTGGAGATGGAGTATCGCATCGTATCGGCGTTTTCTATCGTTTTTAGCCGATTGTGGGGCTTACTGCTCACGCAGTGTGATCGGCTATTGGCATGATATTGTCGTCTGTCCATATGTCCGTCTGTCTGGCCGCCTGTAACGCTGTAGACCTACATGTGGCGCTCAGGGTCGGTGCAGCTAGGGGTTGAAAGTTCTACCGTCGTGTTCCTAGGACGGCACTCCCTGTTCACTTCTTTAGACACGTTTGCTGTAGGATGTTCAGCCACAAGACGCAGCGAAAAACCGAACCGCCGAGATTTTCTACTCTGGAATAGCCATGGGCAGCGTGGTCACGTGACCATGGCTATTCCTTATGCGGCATTTGGGGCGGTTCGGTACTGCAGCTATGCCGTAGGCCGTATACGCAGAACGAGGCTTCCAGTAACACAAAAACAGTTGGAAAACATGTTGGCCTATTAACCGAAACAATTAAAAATTGTGCAAACTGTAAGTCATATACAAAAACAAATACTTTCACTTTTTAGTGTTTATTTGCATACGGCCTGGATTTTTGGCTAGCCCTCAGGCATTTGCATTGTTTGCCAAATGGTTAATCCGTGCGCGGCACTGGATGTATTCCTCGCAGTAGAACAACGCATTAGCAGATTGCGGCATTGCTGGATCCTAGGCTATACCTATCAGTATGCAGTGCACTGCAGGGTCATTGCGTGACGGTAGTCATTGTGAACGACATAATATTTTTTGTTTCGAGCATTTTTCATGGTGGGAAATCATAACTAGCGTTAGATTTATGTAGAATAGAAAGACCAAATTATCTGGAAAACTTTCCCGCAATGATACCCTCAGACACTATTAAAGGAGAGGAGGGAAGGAGAAGGAGGAGAGAGTAGAAAGGCAAGGGGAAAGTGGAAAGAAGGAGGAAACAAACACATGGGAAGGGAGGAGAGAAGGAAGGATAAGTATAGTTAGACACTGCAGATTTTGGATCTACACCGTGTCCGGGAAAAAAATTAAGAGAGGCCACAGTATTCTACGCGTCAAAACGCGATGAACTGGTGAGCTATAATACACTGTATGTCGTATTACTCGTATTGTAGGCCTAGTCTACTCTATCTGATCATGATGTATCTATACGGATGCAATGCACGCATACGACTGTTGGGCGGTGCACGAAAGCACTGTGTTGCAGTGGATGTCGGCAGGTTCGCGTGATTGCATTGACTGTGTGCTATACAGACAGTCAGTCGGATGGGTGAAAGGACATAATGCCAGCCAGGCAGACACTCCACTCCATACACGTGTGACGTGTCTGTTCCCGTTATTAAAACTCAACCCCAAAACGGCAGTGATATTTCTATGTGTTTTATTAAATCGTTTCAACTTTCATCTGTAGTTTTTGTTTACACTTATTGTAGCCGTCCAACAAAGGCCAAACGTCAGGGTCATTGACACGTCGTATACGGTAGCCTCCCGACACAAGCACCAGCGTATAGCGAGCAGAAAGCAACACGATCTTCAGATATGTGGGGCATATCTTACGAAAATATTATACAACAACGATATGCTTTGAGGTCAAACGGACAAATCTCGTGGTAAAGAAATAAAGAAGGTAAATGGAAGTCAGAGGAGTGAGGAGGATGGGATGCACCCCAACTTCTTGCCTTCAATCTTGTGTGAAAAGCCTGTCAACACGTATGAGAACATCCATCGGCTACACGCCGATTTTGAACAACAAATGGGGCATTATGTTCGGAGTAGTTTCGTAACTCACTTGACGTTGTAGATTTCCTGAGATTCTAGCGTCGTCCTTATAGTTTGTTACTGAAATAAGGTAGCGTGTAAATGTGTTTTCATTGACTGATTGACTGGTTGATCGGGAAAGTTGCATGAAAATAACGTTCTGAAGAATATCCTGCAGAACATCGCCTGTTGATATTGCTTCGTCTCCAACAAAGCCGCCAGTCACGAGAATGACGTGTTCTGAAGACGGACGGAGCTGCAGTGCGACAGTTCGCTCTGAGACTGAGACTGTCTGGCTGCTGGTGGGTGGTTCGACTCATCTACAGTGGCGGCGGTTGATTATGCACCCGACTGACTGGCAATAAATCGAGCTCGTCGTCAACGGCGCCGACCCGACGATGAACACTTGCGTCACTTCAGTCAGTCAGGTTGCAGGCCTGACAAGCATGAGTGTGAGGCCGCTTTATTATTGACTAATGCGACGCGAGACAACGCGTCACCACAGCACGATCATAGTGCGACTGTCATATTCATCATATACATGTAGGCTATGCGCCACACGCTTCCGTGGTGTATGATAGCAAACGGAGAAACTGCACCCAAAAGTCCACGCTCACAAATCAATACGATCACCTTTTATTCATTTTTTTCGGTGGAGGGGGATAATGACAAACAGGTATGAGGTAGTGAACCTGCTAGGCTGCTAAAATGTTCCTCGAAGCGTTCTCCGAATCCTATAAGCGCCGAAGTGGTTTACGGCCGGGACCTAGCTGGGTGAGCTCACAGCGACACCCACACCTCCTAATCGGCGTAACGGGATATCTTCTCTCTATTCTGCCATATCTCGATATCAGTCTACCTACAGCGTTCGACTTGTAATCCTGGCTGCTGTGTGCCACGCCCACGTTTGATTCTCGGAATATTTTCTGTCTACGTCACTGTCTGTCTGCATCCGCCGTATGCAACAGATTTTTCCCGACTGTTTGTCTCAATATTACGTCTGACTGTAAACGAGCTTCGCGCAATTCTTCCACTTCGCGCGCGCAGAATTGGCACCCTTACACACAGCAAGTTGGTCAAATTCCCACAGAATTTAATGATTTAGCTCTCGGAATTTTAGCTTTACCCGATCATTCAGTTTGTGCATATTTTCCACCATGGGCTCCCGCAGTAAATTTTCAGCGTGTGGGTAAATCCTTAAAATCCTTCTCCCGCAGTATTTAGCCAATTCATTTTACTCTATCACTTCCCAGTTCTTCGGTCTATCTGTTTCCCCTTCCGGGATTGCTAAGTATGAATTACAACGAACTAGAGTGAGCGCAGCGAGAAAAATATGACCCTTTTGACAGCCTTTCCCTTGATATGATTTTCAGTTAAGAAACTCGGGGAATAGCCCCTCTATCTCTTGGCTACGGTAAAATTTCTGAGTGGGCTATAATCCAATCCAGTGCGAGCGAGTGCGAGAAAATGTCTGGCCGACCCCTTTTGTGCCTTTTTCTCATGATATGATTTTACCGTATAACGGGCTATATCGGACCGAAAATCCTAATCCGAACCCTAACCCTAGTCCGGTCGTCCGTTAGCCCGATAGTCCGATAGTACGGTACATTATTAAGTGTAACGGTTAGGTTAGTCTGCGTACAGAAAATTAACGAACAAAAGAACAAAAAAACCGATGAGCTTGAAAATCCGATTACGAGTCCAGTAATCCGCGAGGACAGTCCATACTCCATAAAAATTATATATAGTGTCTTTCAAAAAGCATCCAACTTTGAAGCCACCATAAACTGACAAAATATCGTTTCTCGTGATAATTTATTTATTGTCGCACGCGTTGCCGTCACGGAGATCTACTTGCAGTCATCCGGTTGCTGGGGGAACTGAGACGACGTAATATATACGGCAGCAGTTATCGCAGGCAAGCTAGACAGTTGGGAGAGTTGGCTCATGCTTTCATCTCCTCATTGCGACGACTTGGTAAACCAGCGGCTTGAAAGAATAACGTACAGTGTGAGCCACAAACAACAGTCACTCTGTTTTGACGATAACTTTGGCAAAAGTGTGGGACCGTGAATGGCTGCAGGGATAAAAGCTAGCACCTCCTTTAAATATGTCGCCGCATTACTTTTCAAAATTTGAAGGTTCAACAGTAAAACGTTACAGCAAAGTTACTCAATTCATAAACAATGCAAGATTTTTCATCTACAGTAAATATATACGTTCTCCCTGTCTCAATGGTATACTGCTCCTGAGTAGGCCTACCTGGTTACTCACTGCGTTCCAGTCTCTGCGACTGCATCGAGGCAGCATCTGCGAAGACGTGAGAAATAAGCGGATGGGATGTGGGACCGGGAGGTATTTCTCCCCATATACTGGGTAAAGGTCTATGGAGTAATAAGTAAGTAAGTAAAGAATTTATACAGCGCGTTAACTGTAAGATAACCTCGAACGCGCTCTCGGAGTGCTCGTAATGGAGGGGGCTATGTTGACTGAATATTTTTATGTGGATATCGTGTGCTTTGGTGCACTTTTCGTTCTCTTTTGATTTGTTGGCCCTAAACCTGACTGACTGAATATGCTACACTTTATCTCTTCCTTCTCTTGTCTCATATGCCTTCTCATCTTTCCCTTTCCTTTAATTCCTTTTCCTTCCCTTCCATATGTTAGCATGTCCAAACATTCAGCCGGGCGCTGTTGTCGTAAAATGCCATAATTATCATGTCAAATGACAGCAGCTGCACTCGAAAACAGTAAAAGCTGAATAAAGCTGTCACACAACCGAATCTATGATTTGAGATCAAGGCCAAGGTCGAGACAGAGAGTAGCAGGAATATCAGTTATCAATCGTTTTGTTCTCCGACTTAACCAAGACGCCAATTCTCTTCATTTCCTTCATATCGCAGCTGATGACTGTGAAAGTACCACGAGGTTCTGTTCCAAGTCAGAGCTCAGGTACCGTGACGTAGAACAGCAGACTGAGCAGAGGCGAGAAGACTCTAGAACTTACGGCACGTTTCCCGGTTGCTAGCGACTCGGCTGTCCCTCGTGGCGGAGCGTCATTAGTTATTCTCGCCAGTCGACGTACACTACAGAGGAAGGAAATCTGAGGAGGACGGTCTGTCACGGTGACGATAGAAAATATCTGGGTCGGACAAGCGACGCCACCTTGACGGGCCTGTGATGTCACACCCTCTGTGGGGTTTGTCCGCCCTGACGGGCTGCCTGTAGAGTCAACCTTCCTTCTAGTCCATTAAATGTACTATCTTTTCAGTTGTTGACCACCAGTTCCAAGAGACCCCGTGCATTAACACCCTCGTCTATTACGCGCCGTTCACGTTGTACAGTTCAACATTTAAATTTCACAAGGTAGTGCGGCAACAGAATTCAGGTGCGGCGGAAGATTTTATTTTACCATAATCCGCAGTTTACCTACGAATGTAAAAGTGAAAGAATTATTGAAATGGGTCCACATTTGCCAAAGTTATCATAAAACTAAGTGGCACCTTTTTAATGGCCCACGGTGTAGATGTAAATAATCATGCTTACTGTGTTCCAAATCCAAATATGCACTATTTTACTAATTTCGTTTAGTATGTGAATAGAATGCATCAACTTTAATCGTTAAACATCGGTTAGCAAATACAAATGTCTAAAATTTTCTCACAGTGAAACAGTTCCAAATGATCGTCTGTTGGATAATTTTAATTAACATTTGTCATTCATTGGATGCTAATTTTCAAAAAAAAAACTGAATTATAATAATTTAATACCTGACAATTCTTAACTAAAAACGTTCATTTTCCATATAGCTAAGTAATAAAGAAAAACATTAGTTCAACTCTATAGTTGTTCATGGTCTCTGTGGCTCTTTGTGGCTATGATTGATTGTATATGGTTGCAAGGTGTGTTATATAGGCCTAAACTGCACCATCTTAATTCTATTCAGTGAAGCTGTAGCGCATTCCAGCTCTTAGGAGTAATATTTGTAGCATAATGCATTTCCACATATCTATTGACTATCCAATATGCATGTACCATCACGGTCTGGTTTGGCTAGAATGAATCTGAATATTTAACTACCATGGGCCATTAGTCAAAATGGTCCAAATTTTAGCGATGTCTTCGCATAATGCCATGCAAGCAGACAGTACTGAGCAATGAGCAATGCTTGACGACATGATCGAACGACTAAAACACTCGCTAACATTAGCTGCCGTTGGGCTCTATTTAGCGCGATGAGTACATACATTTACAACTTATTTCATCAAATTCCAAATGTTTCGCGCCATCATAACTCACACAGAAAGGCTAGGGTGGTCAAACGCTTCATTGAGGATTTTTAGAACAAAAACTGTAGCCTAGTAGCCTATTACACAAAGCACGCGAAGAGATACGCGCCTGTATTTCTACTTTACTATTTATCGATGAATAACAGTTTACCGCGGTATGTGTATTTAATACCGTGGAATGAATGTGTGATTTTACCTCAAAACGCACGAAAAGTGTATAGCGGACCAGCTGAAGAAGTTTCCCAGAAGTTCAGAACCCCTCACTGGTTACGGGAGGGCAAGAACGAATGGTAGTAGTGAATGGGAGTGGATGGGAGTGGACGGGAAGGAGAGGAGGAGGAGAAAATAAAAGGAAGTTGAATGGGAGGTGGAAGTCTGAAGCCGATTATGAAATTTTGTGCGTATGTTAATGTGAAGATCGATTGTTTCCTAGCCTGTTATGACCGCAAACAGCTGTTTCACGAGAAATGCAAGAAGGAGAAGAAACAGTAGGAGGAAATTAAAAGAAAAGGGGGAAATTCCAGAAGAGGAGAAGGCCAGAACAACAGAAACAGAAGGAAGAAGAAGAAGAAGAAGACTTACTGAAAAGGCTCTGACTTGAGTGTAAGACTTTTGTCTGGTATGAAGTCCTGATATTTGAGTCTCCAGGCGCTCCTGAGTGACAGTCCGGACGGCTTCTTGCCAATGGAGTGAGTCCGGACGTGGCCGTCTACTCCGTCGACCTCAACCCTCAACGATGACGTCGATCTTCGGTCAAAGTCGTCTGCATTCCAGCTGGATCGGCGTGAGCCAGATCCTCCTCGGCGTATCGACGTCTCTCTGCCGACCGTGAGATGCTGTTGCTGCTGTTGCTGGTGTTGAGGTAGCGGGTGGAGACGTAGAGATTCATCGCGCGACATATTCACATCCGATCGGACGACGCTGACTGTGACTGTATCCCTCGCAGCGCCAGCCGCGACTTTTATGCCATCGCACCGGTACGTCCACTCACTGCAGACGCAGGACCTAGTCGACTAGCGCTCTCGCGAGCATATACAATGTATGATAATACGATTCGCCACCGTAGTACAGGGTGGCGCGAAATAATTCAAATAAACGTCCAGATTTTTTTGAAATTAGGAGTTTGCAGTGGTGGATAATAACCTGAATATAATTATTTATGTTGCTATAAATATTACAAAATCTGCCAGTTGTTATTCTAATTAAATTCGGAGTGTATTTAGCTAATTGGAATGTGGAATTTTAATTATTAGAAAATATGCCAATTCTAACTGGTGCTTTAAACTGGGAGAATAATTGCTGTATCCAGCAGCAAAGCAATTGATTTACAAGTATGTCGATGGTGCATGGGTTCATTTACAGTTAACTACTTCTTATCACGTATTATTTCACGAAAGCGTGTTATTTGCTTGGTGCAATACAGACATGTCAGCATTAAACTGTTTTAGTTGAATGGATATTTGCAGTAGAATTATTAGTATGTTATCTGAATGTGTAATCTGCATTTTCCATTTTAAAAATGCATCTTCTACGTAAACATTTGTCTGACAGTATTGTGTGCAAGTAGTGTTGTACATTTTAAGGCGTCAGGAATTCTGTAACTGGCATAATTTGTTTCTAGTTACCGCGCGATGCTAGCGCAGAGCGCGGTAATGCGACAGTAAGTCGTCCGTC